>OFFY01000689.1_pt1 | contig 32983 bp, 32 predicted proteins | sample 1521481 | NCBI WGS metagenome assembly OFFY01 (sample SAMEA3504117, study PRJEB24116) | mouse gut metagenome | biome: mouse gut; feature: mouse-associated habitat; material: faeces | place: Denmark | collected 2011
CTGGGCGATCATGGAGCCCACAGTGTTGGGCATGCCGCCGATGCCCAGCTGGAGGCAGGCCCCGTTGGGGATGTGGGGGACGATGAGGTTGGCCACCGCCCGGTCCACCTCGGAGGGTTCGCCCCCACCGCCCAGCTGGGCGATGGGGGGGTTGCTGCCCTCCACCACGAAATCCACGTCCTTAATGTTGATCTCGCTGCCGGTGAGGCCGTACACCCAGGGCATGTTCTGGTTGACTTCCACAATAATGGTCTTGGCCTTGTCCATCATGTCCGCCAGGTGGGAGGCCGCCAGGGCAAAGCTGAAGTTGCCGTGGGCGTCCATGGGGGTGGTCTGCACCATCACCACATCCACGTCCACGTTCTCCCGGTAAAACCGGGGCAGCTCGGAATAGCGGATGGGGGAGAAATAGCCCATGCCCTTGGAGATGATCTTGCGGTCCACCCCGGAGCAGTGCCAGGCGTTCCACGTGAAATGCTCCCCGGCGTCGTCCGCCTTGCAGATCTCGGGCATCCACATGGTAACGCCGCCCCGGACCTTCACGTCGGTGAGCTCGTCCTTCCGGGCGGCCAGGGCGCGGTCCAGGGCCACGGGGTGGTTGGTGCACCAGCCGTAGTCCACCCAGTCGCCCGACTTGACCACCTTCACCGCCTGCTCGGGTGTGGTCAGCTTCTGCTGGTAAAGGGCTTGATAATCCATGATTTGTTCCTCCGTATCCGATTATTTTTCTTTCCCGGAAATATATGCGCGAATAATTTTTTTCATTTCCTCGGGCGTATAGTTCTTTTCAGGTCCTGTTTCCAAAATCTCAATCAGGTCATACATAGCGGCTTTCTGAATGATGGCAATTTCGGCTTCGCTTGGCATGGATTGGGCCTCCTTTCTGTTATTATCTTCCAATATCCAAATAATAGGGCTTCATCAGGCTGGCCTGCTCAGTGGAGTCCTTGGGCTGATTTTTTCGGGGCGGCTCGGGGGGGGCGCGCCGGTCCCGGCGGGGGGACCTGGAGACTCCGCTCTTTTTGGGGGGAGCGGCCTTCCTGGGCGGCTCCTGTTTCGCCTTGACGGGCTTCTGCGCTTTTTTCTGCTGCTCCGTCCGGACAGATTTCTGTGCCTTTCCGGACTGCTTCGCCTTGACGGGCGTCTGGGCCTTCCCGGGCTGTTCCGCCTTGGCCTTTCGGGGCTCCTCCGCTTTCTTTTTCGGCTGCTTTTTCTCACCCTTGGGCAGGATGGAGGACAGCAGCGACCGCCTCGGGGCCAGCAGCCGGGCGGTGGCGTCCATGACGGTGTCGCTGTCCAGGGGGTTGGGCCGGTAGAACTCGGTGTTGGGCATGGCGTTGCCGGTGTCGATCAGAGCGCCGGGCCGTACGCCCCGCTTGGGAGCGGAGGGAAGCGTGGGCAGACAGTCGAAAGCGTCCTCCTCCGCGGGGGACGGGGTGGGACGGAGGATGACCTCCTCGGGCAGTCCGCCGGCTTTTTTCTTCCGGCGGCGCTTCTTCCTGGGTTCAGCCTGTGCCGCCTCAACGGCCTTCGCCGCCTCCAGCCCGGCCTGCTCGGCGGCTTTTTTGGCCTCCTCCCGCGCCCGGCGCAGCTCCCGGGCGGCCTGCCTAGCCTCCTGATCCTCCTCGTTGATGATCTTGCCGTTCTTGTCCCGCTTAGGGGCCTCGAACACCCGCATGGGGAAGGGGTGGTCCTCCACCAGGGGCACCTTCCTGCCGATGAGTCTCTCAATGTCCTTCAGGAGGGGCTTCTCCCCGAAATCGCAGAAGGCAATGGCCTCGCCCTCTCTTCCCGCCCGGCCGGTACGGCCGATGCGGTGGACGTAGGTCTCGGGCACCTCGGGCAGGTTGTAGTTGAACACATGGGACAGCTCCTCAATGTCCAGCCCACGGGCGGCGATATCGGTGGCCACCAGACAGCGGACGCGCCCGGCCTTGAAGTCGGCCAGCGCCTGTTGGCGGGCGGTCTGGCTCTTGTTGCCGTGGATGGCGGCGGCGGAAATGCCCGCTTTGGACAGGTCCCGGGCCACCTTGTTGGCCCCGTGCTTGGTGCGGGTGAAAACCAGGGCGTTCTTGACCCGCTTCTCCGCTACCAGGTGTGCCAGCAGATTGGTCTTGTTCCCCTTGTCCACCAGATAAACGGACTGGCGGATCACCTCCACCGGGGAGGAGATGGGGTTCACCGCCACCTTGACGGGATTTTTCAGGAGGGAATTGACCAGCTCGGTGATCTCCGGGGGCATGGTGGCGGAGAAAAAGAGAGTCTGCTTCTTTTGGGGCAGCCATTTGAGAATCTTCCGCACGTCGTGGATGAAGCCCATGTCCAGCATCCGGTCGGCCTCGTCCAGCACGAAGATTTCCAGGTTGTCCAGGGAAACAAGGCCCTGGTCGTGGAGGTCCATCAGCCGTCCCGGAGTCGCCACAAGGATATCCACGCCCCTTTTCAGGGCCTCCACCTGGGGATTCTGGCCCACGCCGCCGAAAATGACGGTGTGGCGCAGCTTGAGGTACCTGCCATAGGCCTGGAAGCTTTCGCCGATCTGGATGGCCAGCTCCCGTGTGGGGGTGAGGATGAGAGCGCGGATGGGTCGCTTGGGACCCGTTTTGGCCTCCAGCCGCTGGAGAATGGGGACGGCAAAGGCACAGGTCTTGCCGGTGCCCGTCTGGGCGCAGCCCAGCACGTCCCGCCCGGCCAGGGCGGGGGGGATGGCCTTCTCCTGGATGGGAGAGGGTTTCTTGTAGCCCTGTTCCTCCAGGGCTTTGAGAATGGGGGCGTTCAGCCCCAGGTCTTTAAATTGCATGGAATACTTCCTTTTCTCATTCGCGCCGGAGTGCTTCTCCGGCACGGCCCGCGCTTTTCCCTGCGGGCTGGGGCATTACAGGCCGGACGCCCGCAGCCGGTCCATGACCAGCCGGGCGGTCTGGAGCAGCTCCTGCCCGGGGGGGCAGTCCACGACCAGGTCGGCGTATTTGCAGTAAAGGGGCTGCCGGAAGGCCATCACATCGGCCAGAGTCTGGCCCGGCTCCATGGCGATGCCCCGTGTGGACAGATTCTGGACCCGTCTTGTCAGCTCCTCCAGGGGCACCTGAAGGTATACCACCGGCCCCAGGCCCTTCAGGTGGAGGGCGGCGCCCTCCCGGCACACGGCGCTCCCCCCGGGGGCGATGACGGTGCGATGGCAGCGGAGGGTCTGCACGGCGGCCTCCTCGGCGTCCAGGAAAGCGGCGGTTCCCCGGCTGTCCAGGATGTCCTGAAGCAGCGCCCCTTCCCGTTTCTGGATGAGCAGGTCCACATCCAGGAACTGATAGCCCAGCAGCTTGGCCAGCAGTACGCCCACCGTGCTCTTGCCCGAGCCCGGCATGCCGATGAGGGTCACGTTATCCAAAATCGCTCCCAACCTTTACATACAAATTCATTCTATAGTATAACACACTCGAACAAAAAAGAAAAGAGGGAAGCCGACGAAAAGGAGATGACAAACCGTGTGGAACGTGATATGATTCCCAATAGATTGAAAACAGGAGAGAGAAATATGGACCTTTTGGCGGCGTTTGGCGTGTTTTTAGCCTGTGTAGCGGGGTGTATGGCCAGGGGGCTGTCCCTGGCCTGGGCGCTGCTGGCGGGCTTTTTCTGTTTTTTTGCGGTAGGGGTGCGCCGGGGAACCCGGCCTCCCGCCCTGATGAAGATGGCGGCGTCCGGGATGGCCACATCCCTGAAGGTGCTGCGCATCCTTCTCCTGCTGGGCCTGCTCACCGCCCTGTGGCGGGCCGGAGGGACAGTGGCCTACTTTGTCTGGCTGGGAGTCCGGCTCATCACGCCGGGCACCTTTGTACTGGTGGCCTTTTTGTTGTCCTCCGTCTTCAGTCTGGCTTTTGGAAGCTCCTTCGGCGTGGTGGGAACGGCCGGGGTCATCCTCATGACCATCGCCCGCAGCGGCGGGGCCAGCCCGGCGGTGACGGCGGGAGCCATCATGTCGGGCATCTACTTTGGCGAGCGGCTGTCTCCAGCCTCCTCCTCGGCGGCACTGGTGTCGGCGGTGGCGGGAGTGGACCAGCACGCCTTTCAGGTGCGGATGTGGAGAACCACCCCCGTTCCCTTTCTGGCCGCCCTGGTCCTGTACGGGGTTCTCTCTTTCCGGTTCCCCATCCAGCAGGTGGATGCCGGGATTGTGTCCGCCCTGGAGGAGGGCTTTTCCCTCACCTGGCCCGTCGTCCTGCCTGCGGCGGCTTTGCTGATCCTGCCCTGGGTAAAGCTGAGCGCCATGGCCTCCATCGCGGTGAGCTGTGTGCTGTCGGCGGGCTGCGCCCTGTTTGTCCAGCGCCTGCCTCCCGCTGAGCTGCTCCGGGCCTGTGTGCTGGGTTACCGGCCCGCCCTGCCCGAGCTGGCGGAGCTGATGCGCGGAGGCGGACTGATCTCCATGGCCGGCGTGTGTCTGATCGTGGTGCTGTCCTGCGCCTACTCCGGCATGTTCAGCGGCACCGGCCTGCTGACCCCCGTGACCGACAGGGTGGGGCGGCTGACGGACCGTGCCGGCCTGTTCGGCGCCCATGTGGCGGTGTCCTTCGGCTGCTGCGCCCTGTTCTGCAACCAGACGGTGGGCATCGTCATGAGCGGCCAGCTGATGGAGGGGGAGTACCGCAAGCGGGGCCTGCCCGCCATGGATATGGCGGAGAACATCGGCAACTCAGTGGTCAACCTGGCCGGGCTGGTGCCCTGGGCCATCGCGGTCACGGTGCCCCTTGCCACTATGGAGGTGAGTGCCGCCATCCTGCCTCTGTCCTTCTACCTGTATCTGCTGCCCCTGTGGTGCTGGTTCCGCGCCCTGAGACGAAATCTTCCAAAAAGCAATTGAGTTTTTTGGAAAAATGCTGTATCATTACACTATTACCCACCGGGCGGGGCCCGGTCACGGCCCGTCCGGCAGGAGCGGAGGGGCCACGGAACCGGAAGGAGAGCAATATGAAGTTCCATATTGTCAGCGACAGCTCCTGTGATTTGGGACGCGAGGAAGCGGAGCGGCTGGGCGTATCCATGGTGTCTTTTTATGTGGCCATCGGGGATGAGACCTACTACCGGGAGGAGCGGGATATCTCCACCCAGGAATTTTACCGCCGTATGGCGCAGGCGCCCGGAGTGTTTCCCAAGACCTCCATGCCCACCATGGACGACTATCTGGAGGCATTCCGCCCGGCGGCGGCTCAGGGCCTGCCCATCCTGTGCATCTGCCTCAACGCCCGGTTCAGCGGCTCCTGCCAGTCGGCCCTCAACGCCGCGGAGGAGCTGCGGGAGGAGTATCCCCAGGCCCGGGTGGAGGTGCTGGATTCCACTCTGGCCACCGTGCTCCAGGGCCTGTTCGTGCTGGAGGCGGCCCGCCTGCGGGATGAGGGCTGCACCCTGGAAGAGGCGGTGGAGCGGCTGAGGGCCATCCGTTCCACCGGGCGTATCTTCTTTACCACCGGCGACCTGGAGTACCTCCGCCACGGCGGCCGCATCGGCCGGGCGGCGGCGGCCACCGGAACGCTGCTGAAGGTGAAGCCCCTCATCGGCTACAAGGACGGGGAGCTGATTTCCGACGGCATCGCCCAGGGGCGGAAGAAGTCGCTGGTCAAGGTGCGGGAGCTGTTTTTCCGCTACCTGCGGCGGGAGGAGATTGACCTGGACCAGTGGCGGACGGCCACAGGCTTCGGCCTGGACAGGGAGGAGCATACGGCTTTCGCCCAGGAGGTATATCAGGAGCTGCTGGACATGGGCTGGGACAGGCCCGAGGTAAGGCGCCCCTATCAGATCGGCGTGACCATCGGGGTCCATACCGGCCCCACTCCCATCGGCGTGGGCCTGCTGCGCCGGGCCTGATACCGGCACAGCGCCCCCGGCTTTTTAAGGCCGGGGGCGCTGTGCGTTTTCTGTTACAGGAAGGGGCCAAATACAGGGGGAATTGTAACGAATTTGTCACTTGAAATTTATTTCAAATGTGCTATCCTATTTAGGAAAGATTTCGACAGGTTCTGACCTGTCCCCGTTGGGAGGTGCTTGCGGGTGGCTAATTATCAGGGGAGGCGTGTCGCCCGAGGTCACCGGGTGGTCATTGCGTTGATTTTGACGGCGGTGGTCCTGGTCGCGGCGGTGCTGCTCTGTCAGGGATACTGGAACAGGGCCGCCGGAGTTCCGGACGCCTCTCAGGGAGTAGGGCCGTCAGGCAGCGGCGCCGGGCCGGACATGTCCAGGCTGACGCCCCCGGAGAATACGCCCCCGGAGAATCAGCCGGACAGGCTGCCGGAGGATCGGCCGGACGACCCGCCGGAGGACAGCGTGCCCGAGGATGCCCCTTACGACTTCTCCCAGCCCGTCCCCCAGGGGGAGGCGGTGGACAACAGCTACTTTGACGACGCCGCTTTCGTGGGGGACTCCCGTACCGACGGCTTTATGCTTTACAGCGGCATCGGGACGGGTAAGAATCTGACCTCAAACGGCCTGTCTATCTTCAAGCTGGCGGAGAAAAAGGCGCTGACCATCGGCGGCAAAAAATACACCTTGCTGGAGGCCCTGGGACTGGAGAGCTACGGTAAGGTCTACCTCTCGCTGGGGATCAATGAGCTGGGCGTCCACAATGATAAGGGCTTTTATACCAGCTACTGCGCCGCCATCGACGCCATCCGAGCGGTGCAGCCCAACGCGGTCATCTATATTCAGGGGCTGATCCCCCTGAACGAGAAGCAGATTGAGGAGTACAACGGGAACAAGTACAACCTGACCAACGAGCACCTGCGGGTATACAACGACCTGATGCGCAAGGTGGCGGAGGAAAAGCAGGTGGCTTACCTGGACCTGTATGGGGAGTTCGCCGACGAGAACGGCTCTCTGCCCGAGGGGGTCAGCCGGGACGGCGTACACCTGGTAAAGGACGCCTGCAAACAGTGGCTGGACTATCTGAAAACCCACACGGTGGAGTTTGACAGGCTGTACCCCCAGGGCTTGCCCGGAGCGGAGGAGCCGGGGGAGGCCATCGAGCCGGCCGGGCCGGATACATCAACGGAAGATGGAAGTGTGCAAGGATGAAAAAACTGCTGACTGTTACCCTGGCCCTGGCTCTGGCGCTGGGCCTGACCTCCTGCGGCGGGAAAGAGAACGACGCGCCCCTTTACAACGCCGCCGACGTGACCGCCATTGATGGGGCGGGGGCCTTTGACGCGGACCTCAATGATTTGGAGGGATTGGACGCGGATATTGCCTTTATGCTGTATCGGTTGGAGGAGGCCGGCCTGGAGCGAGAGGACCTGACGAGCTGCTCCGGACGCCGCTCCGCCGGGGCCACCTGCGAGGAGGCGGTGGTGCTGGTTTTTGCTGACAGCGACAAGGCCGAGACCGCGGCGGACGCCTTGAAAGACTATATCCAGCACCAGATTGACGAAAATACGGACTACCGCCCCGCCGAGATTCCTAAGCTGGAGAACGCTTACATTGACCGGCGGGGGGAGAGTGTTCTGATGGTGGTGGCCAGCGACATCGACGCAGCAAAAAAAGCAGTGGAATAGCAAAAATCCCGGCCGATGGCCGGGATTTTTTTGTTTACCCGAAGATGAGGGGCAGGACATTGAGGAAGATGGTGATAATGATGCCGTTGAAGAAGTCGATGAACAGCGACCCCACCAGAGGGACGATGAAGAAAGCCTGAGGCGCGGGGCCGTGGCGCTTGGTGATGGCCTGCATGTTGGCCATGGCGTTGGGGGTGGCGCCCATGCCGAAGCCGCAGAAGGCGGAGGTCATGACGGCGGCCTCGTAGTCCCGGCCCATGGCGTTGAACACCACGAAGCGGGCGAAGAAGAACATCAGCACCACCTGGGCGGCCAGCATGACCACCATGGGGCCGGCCAGGGAGGCCAGCTCCCACAGCTTCAGGGACATGAGGGCGATGGCCAGGAAGATGGACAGGGACACATTGCCCCACATGTCGATGGCCTTGGCGGGCAGGACGATGCGCTTGGCGTCGCAGAAGTTGCGGATGATGGCGGCGATGACCATGGCGCCGATGTAGGTGGGGAAGGTGAACTGGATGTCCCGGCCAAAGACGGTGATATGGATGTTGTTAAAGGCGGCGGTGAGGATGGTGCCGATGCCGGAGGCCACGGCCAGCAGGATAAAGGCGTTGGTGAAGGAGTCGATGTCCATCCGTTCGGCCTTGGCCTTCTCAGCGGAGGACTGGCCGTCCATTTCCTCTATTTCCGCCTCATTCTCAGTGGAGGTCAGCCCTCTGCGGACGATGATGCTCCGGGCGGTGGGGCCGCCCATGAGGGAGCCGGCCACCAGACCGAAGGTAGCGGAGGCCATTGCCAGCACCTGGGAGCCGGCGATGCCCATTTTTTCCATGGTGTCGCCGTAGGAGCCGGCGGTGCCGTGTCCGCCCACCATGGGGATGGAGCCGGTGCACAGGCCCAGCCGGGGATCCCACTGGAAGACCACGGCCAGCAAGGAGCTGATCAGGTCCTGGAGAATGACCATCACAATGGCGATGGCCAGGAAAGTGAACACCTTTTTGCCGCCCTTTTTCAGCAGGCGGAAGCAGGCGGTGTAGCCCACGCTGGTGAAAAACAGGGTCATAAAGTAGTTTTTCACGTTCTCGTCAAAGGACAGGGCCAGCACACCGGCCATGTACAGGCCCAGGTGGACGATGGCGAAGATCAGGCCGCCCACCACCGGGGCGGGGATACAGCAGCGCTTCAAAAAGTCGATGCGGTCGGTGAGGAAGCGGCCCAGCACGAACAGGAGCATGGCGATGCCCGCCGTCTGGTACATGTTCAGGGTGTACGTTAACATGGTTCTCTCCTTCTTTCTCCTTGCGTTAGGACCGGGTTATTCCGCCGGCCGGTCCCGATTTTCGAAGAAATTCTATGGTCCCGCCGTCAAAAAGTTTCAAATTGTATCGGGAGAAAATAAAGTTCTCTTAAAATAACAAAGAATTTTGCCTCATTTTGTATGTTTTTCACAAAAAAGAGGCGCTCTCACCTAAAAAAACGCCGCCGGCGAGGCGGCGGCGAAAATCAGTCCTCCTCTACCAGGATATTCAGCCCGTCTAAAAATTTTTTCAGGCTGGCCTTGCCACGGGGGCCTTTCCCTTGCTGAAAGGCCATTTCGGCCCGGACCTCGTGAAAGGGGAAGAGGCGAGAGGCGTAGCGGAGAAAGTATTCGTTGTTGTAGTCCTCCAGCCCCAGGCTGGCGATGTGGCCCAGACCCCGCTCCACCGCCCGGCGGATGCGCTGTTCGGTAGACTTGGGCGGACCTGGGAGCCGGGCGCACAGGGCGGACACCCCCATCTGGGACACGTTGCCCCCTTCCTCCAGCAGGATCAGGCATAGGTCGGTGATGTCCTTGGACCCCTTCTCTCCCGCCATGCCCAGCTGGCTGAGAATGTGGGTCAGCTTGCGCCGGCGGAGCTGGGCCGGGTCGGGCCGGGAGGCGGGGGCCTCCCGGCCGGCAAAAACGCTTTGAATGGTTTTCAGGGCCCGCTCGTTTTCGATCTGGCTTTTCACGTTGGAGATGACCTGGCGGACCTCGATGAGATTGATAGGCTTTTGGATAAAGAACTCAACCCCGGCGGTATATGCCTTGGCAATCATCTCCTTGGCGGACACCTGGGAGATCATGATGAATTTAGCCCCGCAGCCCCGCTCCTTCAGTTCCCGGACGATCTGGATGCCGTCCTTACCGGGCATGAGCAGGTCAATGAGAACCAGGTCGGGGTTCAGGGACAGAATCTGGTTCAGATCGGGCGGGCCGTCGCCGGTGTCTCCGCAGAGACTGCCCAGGCCGCTGCCCTCTACGATGTCCTCCAGAACGCCGATGACCGAGATGTCGTCCTCAATGATGAATATTTTCATGTTGTTCCCCTCCTGTAACAGTGTTCAGCGGCAGCTCCACAAAAAACGTGGTGCCTGTCCCGGGTTCGGATTCCACCCGGAGATCGCCTCCCAGCTCGTCCACAATGTACCGGACAGCCGGCAAGCCCACCCCCCGGTTGATATCCCCGGTGGCCTGGTTGAACTTGGTGGAATAGCCCACCTGGAACAGCATTTTCATGGCTCGGGGCGGGATGCCGGGGCCGTTGTCCGCCACGGTGAGCCGGAGGCGGCCCCCCTGTGCGGTCAGCTCTACCCGGACCTTTCCCTGGCCCCGGTCGGCCAGAATGGCCTCCGCCGCATTGGTGACCAGGTTTTTCAGTACCGACAGCAGCCGGTAGTGCTCCCGAATGGGAATGTCCCGGTCCAGGCGGCATTCCAGCCGGATGTCACCCCGGTGCTCCTCCAGAAACTGCCGGGTGGATACCTCCAGGATGCTCAGCAGGTCGGACAGGCTCATGGACTGGTGGTCGTAGGCCTCGGCCACGTCCTCCTCCAGCCCCCGGATGATGCGCAGGTTGTCCTTTTTCACCTCATGGACATCCCGGGCGATGGACAGGGCCAGGGCGGTGAGCTCCTCCTGTCCCTCCAGCCGTTCGTAGAGCCGGTAAGCTTTGGACATGACTCTCTCAATGTCCTCGGCGTCCTTCTTTAGAAAGTACAGCTCGGTTTTCAGATTGGCCGTCATGAGAAAGAGCCGCCGGTAGCGCCGCTCGTGCTCGGAGCGGAGGAGAAGCTGCCGGTAGCCCTGTCCCGCCCACAGGATGGCGCAGGCAGTGAGGGAGCGCACCAGGGCCACCCCCGCCAGGGGCAGGACGGCGGGCAGAGTGGTAAAGCGGCTGGACAGCCACAGGTTGAGCAGGTTGGAGAGAAAGTCGCACAGCCACAGGGAGAGGGCCAGCCAGGGGGGAGAGGGAACCTGGCGCAGCCGGAAGGACAGGCGGAGGAGAGCGTCGTAGCACAGGTAGAACACCCCGCCGGGGTACTCGATGAGCAGGGCGCGGGCCAGGGACATGTCCCCCAGCAGGTCGAAGGCAATCCGGATGAACAGAACGCACAGCCCGGTGACAAGGCCGGTGTCGGGGCAGCGGCGGTCCCGGGTCAGGGCGATGAGCAGGACGGGGTAGAGAATGGCGGCGGCGGACACCCGGAAGCCCTCCGCCCACAGGGACAGGTAGACCTGGCTGGTGAGGGCCACCACCACCCCGATGAGCAGCTGCCGCTGCCAGAGGGTCAGCCGCAGGTCGCGGTACTTTACCGGCTCCATGGAATGCGCCTCCTCTCCGAGCTCGTTACCTCTATCATAAGGTATTTTGAGGCGGTTTGCAACAAAAAAGAACACCCGGCGAGCCGATGTCAATAAGTTAAGCGGTCCATCTGAACAAATCATCTCACTTCCATTTTGCAGAAGTTAAAAGTGAGAAAAAGGCAAAGAGCAAACTTGGTGTGGAAAAATCGGTAGATCTATGGTATGATGGTGTACCGGTACAGGAAATTGCGGCCGTTGGGGGAGAGAGAAATGGCAAAGAATGAAACCCTGTCGAAAGCGAAGAACGCAAAGAAGGACGAGTTCTACACGCAATATGAGGATATTCAGGAAGAGTTGAACCACTACGAAAAGCATTTCCAGGGGCAAACCATTCTCTGCAACTGTGATGACCCCTTTGAAAGCAATTTTTGCAAATTCTTTCTGCGGAACTTCAATTATCTAGGCCTGAAACGGCTGATTTGTACTTCCTACGGAACATCCCCCATCGTGGGACGGCAAATGTCCCTATTTGACGATCAGGACGAGCCTGTTGTGTGCGGGCAAGGCTATGTCATGGACATTTCCGCAGTGCCAATGGCGAACGGGAGAGGGGTGTCAGACGTAGACATAGAGGCCCTTTTGCGGTCAAAAAGGCGCGGCGTGAAGAAACTGAAGGGCGATGGGGATTTCCGGTCAGAGGAATGCATTGCATATCTCAAGCAGGCGGACATTGTGGTGACAAATCCGCCGTTCTCATTGTTCCGGGAGTATGTGGCACAATTGATAGAATATGGGAAGAAGTTTTTGATTATCGGGAGTAAGAACGCGATTACATACAAAGAAATCTTTCCGCTGATTCAGCAAAATAAAGTTTGGCTTGGGTATGGATTTCGCAAAGATGACGCTTATTTTCGGATACCACCCGAAAGAGCGGCGGGATATGCGAGCGGCGTCTATAATCCTGATACTGGACTTGTGCATTTTCGTAATTGTACATGGTATACCAATCTCGACCACGCCAAACGTCATGAGGAACTTATCTTGTACCGCCGGTATTACGGGCATGAGGAAGATTACCCGCGCTATGCCAATTATGACGCAATTAATGTGGACAAGGTAACAGATATTCCGTGCGATTATTTTGAAGAAATCGGCGTTCCCATTACTTATCTGGATAAGCATAATCCAGGGCAGTTTGAAATTATTGGAGCAAGCCGTTGGCTGGGCAGGCCCATGTCGGAGATTGCGCCAAAAGGGAGTTATGTTGCGGGGGGAGTTCGATTTTATTTACCAGAACCTCTTGACAAGGCGAATGAAACAAGCGACAATCTCTTGACGGACGAGACGAGACGAGACGGCGCTACCGTTGCCTGTACGACAGAATTGTCATCAGGCGGCGCAAAATATAAGCGGCTCTATGACCGAATCATCATCAGGCGTAAGATGTAGCGGTATTATGGGCGTACCAATTACCTTTTTGGACAAGTACAACCCGGATCAGTTTGAGATTATCGGAATGACGGCCAGCGCGGACACAATGGACAGACCCGTCCAATTAGGGGAAGCTTTCATGTCGGTGTACCGAAAACAGGGTGGAACGGGGCATTTTTCTGCAAATATGTATGGAGTTTGCTACTATGATAAACATGGAAAAGCAAAGGTTCCGTATGGCAGGATTTTAATCAGGAGGCGAACGAGTTGTGAAAATCGAGCCGAAACATATCAAGGTCAGGGAAGTGTTTGACAGCTATACCGACAACGGCGACGATGGCGTTTTTGCCTACGGCGGGAGGCTTGCAATTCGTCCCCCTTATCAGCGGGAATTTGTTTATAGCAAGGAACAGGCGGAGGCAGTCATTCAAACGGTGCTGAAAGGCTTTCCGCTGAACGTCATGTATTGGGTGAAAGTTGGGACAGACCGCTATGAAGTGCTGGACGGACAACAGAGAACATTGTCCGTTATGCAGTATTTGAAACATCAGTTTTCCATCTTGATTGACGGCAAAAAGTATTATTGGGACGCTTTGCCTGATGACCGTTTTAATGCGATTATGAACTATGAATTTATGGTTTATATCTGCGAGGGCGAGGATTCTGAAAAACTGGACTGGTTTGAGGTTGTCAATATCGCTGGGGAAAAGCTGTCAGACCAGGAGTTGCGAAACTCCGTCTATACAGGGGAATGGCTTTCAGACGCAAAGCGGCACTTCTCAAAACGTAAGTGCGCGGCAAAAATGCTTGCGGACAAGTACATAACCGGCGACCCGAACCGTCAGGAGTTGCTGGAAAAGGCTTTGAAAGGGATTTGCGAATATCAAGGCATCAAAGACATTACCGAATATATGGCGCGGCACAAATCAGATGCGGACGCGGATGAACTGTGGCAGTATTTTCAGGATGTTATTCGCTGGGCCGAGAAGATTTTCCCCAAATATTATGCGGATATGAAAGGTTTGGACTGGTGCCATTTTTATAATGTGTATCATAGGCGCGCCTATAATTCAGCCGTCATGGACACTGAGGTAAAGCGTTTGCATGAGGATGATGACGTACAGAAGAACAGGGGAATTTATGAATTTCTCCTTTGCCGCGAGACTGACCCGTTCGCGGGCCGGTTGCTGAATCTGCGGGCATTTGAAAAACGGGATAAGATGGCGGCGTACAGTAGGCAAAACGGGATATGTCCCGTTTGTGGGGAGCATTTTGAGTTTGAGGAGATGGAGGGCGACCATATCAAGCCGTGGAGTAAGGGTGGGCAGACAATCCCCGAAAACTGCCAAATGCTTTGTAAATCCTGCAATAGCAGGAAGACTGACAAGTATTAACTGTCTGAAAAAAGACCACCCGTGTTCTGTAGAAAGAATACGGGCAGTCTTTTTTTGCGGGAGCGCTAATCGCTAAATTTAACGACATTGCCCGCCAGGTGCTCTTTTTTTGATTTGATTAAGCCAAGGCCTTTTTGGCGGTGTCGGTGAGCTGGGCAAAGGCGGCCTTGTCGTTGACGGCCATTTCAGAGAGCATTTTACGGTTAATCATGATGCCGGCCTTCTTCAGCCCGTTCATGAAGGTGGAGTAGTTCATGCCGTTCATCTTGCAGCCGGCGCTGATGCGGGTGATCCACAGCTGGCGGAAGTCGCGCTTCTTCAGCTTGCGGCCGGTGTAGGCGTAAACGCCGGACTTCATCACGGCCTGGTTGGCCATCTTGAAGTGCTTGGACTTGGAACCCCAGTAGCCCTTGGCCATCTTGAGAATCTTATTTCTTCTCTTGCGCGTCATCATCGCGCCTTTCACTCTTGCCATTGTTCGTTCCCTCCCTCTGTCTTACTTGTACAGGATCATGCGCTTGACGGCGGCCTCGTTGGTCTTGTCAGCGATGGTGGTGCCGCGCAGGGCACGCTTCAGCTTGGTGGTCTTGCCGTGGCCGTTGAGCAGGTGACGCTTCTTGGTCATGGCCCGTTTGACCTTGCCTGTGCCGGTCAGAGAGAAACGCTTTTTGGCGCCGCTGTGGGTCTTGATCTTGATTTTCTTCGCCATAACAGTTTAATCTCCTTTACTTGTAGTTACTTTTTGTCCTTGGCGGGCTTGGGAGAGAGGAAGATGGACATATGCCGGCCCTCCAGCTTGGGGGACTTGTCCATCACGGCGGTCTCGCCGCACTCCTCAGCGAATTTGAGCAGCAGGTCCTGACCGATATTGGTGTGGGCCATCTCCCGGCCGCGGAAGCGGACGGTGACCTTGCACCGATTGCCCTCGGAGAGGAACTTCTGGGCGTTGCGCAGCTTCACGTTGAAGTCGTTCACATCGATACTGGGAGACATGCGAATCTCCTTGATCTCCACCACCCGCTGGTTCTTGCGGGCTTCCTTCTCGCGCTTGGTCTGCTCGAACCGATACTTGCCGTAGTCCATAAGCTTACACACGGGGGGGACGGCAGTGGGGGAGATCTTGACCAGATCCAAATTGCGCTCCTCGGCCAGGCGCAAGGCCTCCTGGGAGGACATGATGCCCAGCTGCTCGCCGGAGTCAGAGATCAGGCGGACCTCTTTGTCTCGAATCTCTTCATTGGTTTGATGACCTGTATTAGCGATGGGAAGCACCTCCAGACGAAATGAAATGTGGGTTGCCGGTAAGGCCCCCCACATCACAGCAAAACAACGCCGGCAATCCGGCACCGTTACTTCCATGTTGACCCTTTGGCGCTGGCCTGGGGTGAGGACGGGGGAACCGTACCTACTTTCTTGTGCACTGCGCATTATAGCATCAGGGAGGGAGGCTGTCAAGGGGAAATTCGGGAGTTTTCGGGAAAATTTTCCCGAAAACCGTCAGAATGATTTACATAACGATAAAACATAAAAGCGTTATCAAAAAGTTTTACACATTTTCCACAGCTTTGTCCACGAGGGTGCAAAAAAAGCCGTCAACTGCAAGGGGGGATGCAAGGAGAATGCGCCCAAAACGGGAAAAATAATCATAGAGTAAAGCGACACGAGGCAACATAACACATTTATCACAGAGAGATGTCCCGGGTGGCAAAAGCGTTGAGGTCCCAGCCGGCGGTGTGGCCGGCCTGAAACTCGTAAAACCCCTGGCAGCCGATCATGGCGGCGTTGTCCCCGCAGTATTTCAGCTCCGGGAGGAACAGCCTGTCCCCGCTGGCGGCGCAGGCGGCCTGGAGGTCGGCCCGGACACGGCTGTTGGCGGCCACCCCCCCGGCCACGGCGATTTTGCCGTAACCCGTCGTTTTGGCGGCGTCCATTGCCCGGGGAATGAGGGAATCGCTCACCGCTCGGCCAAAGCTGGCGGCAAAGGCAGGCAGGTCCAGGGCCTCGCCCTTCTGCCGGGCGTTGTGGATCAGGTTGAGGCTGGCGGTTTTCAGCCCGGAGAAGGACATATCCAGCTCCGCCCCAGCCACATGGGCCACGGGCAGAACATATTTGCCGTCGTCTCCCCCCTGTGCCAGCTTGTCCATAGGGCCGCCTCCCGGGTAGCCCAGCCCCAGCACCCGTGCTACCTTGTCGAAGCACTCCCCGGCGGCGTCGTCCCGGGTGCCCCCCAGGACTGACATCTCGGTATAGGACTTCACGTCCACAATGGCGGTGGTTCCCCCGGAGACGCACAGACAGACGAAGGGGGGCGTCAAATCCGGATGGGTGATGTAGTTGGCGGCGATGTGGCCCCGGACGTGGTGGACGGGGATGAGGGGCAGGTTCAGGGCCAGGGCCGCCCCCTTGGCGAAGTTGACCCCCACCAGCACCGCCCCGATGAGGCCGGGGGCGTAGGTGACGGCGATGGCGTCCAGGTCGGACTTGGTCAGCCCGGCGTCGGACACCGCCTTGTCCGCCAGGCCGGCGACGGCCTCCACGTGCTTCCGGGAGGCAATCTCGGGCACCACGCCGCCGTAAATGGCGTGCATCTCGATCTGGGAGGATACGCAGCTGGACAGCACCTCCCGTCCGTCCCTGACCACGGCGGCGGCGGTGTCGTCGCAGGAGGACTCGATGGCTAAAATGTTCACGCTTCTTCCTCCTTTTTAAACTCCCGGGTCATGATGACGGCGTCCTCCCGGGGGTGCTGGTAGTAGCCGGGGCGCAGGCCCGCCCACTGGAAACCGTTTTTCTCGTAGAGGGCGATGGCCGCCGTATTGGATTTGCGCACCTCCAGGGTGAGGAAGGCCAGGTTGATCTCGCCGAACCGGCAGAACACGTCCAGCAGGGCGGAGGCCACCCCGTGCCGCCGGGCGTCGGGATGAACGGCGATGTTGTCAATATACCCCTCGTCCAGCACGGCGTGGAGCCCGGCGTAGCCCAGGACGTTGCCCTCCTCCTCGCTGTCCTGGGCCACGATGAAGCTGGCCTGGGGGTCGAACAGGGCGTCCTCCAGCAGGTTTTCGCTCCAGGGGTCGGAGAAGCACTCCCGCTCCAAAGCGGCGATCTGGGGAATATGGCCGCGGTCCATAGGGACGATCTCGTAATACATGGTAAATGCTCCTTTCGCGCCGCCGGGGCGCCGCCCCGGACCCCGCGCCTCGCCGGCGGGGCGTTTTTTTCTTAAAAGAAAAAGAACCAAAAAGAACTTTGGCGCAAAACTTCGTTTTGCTTCCAGGTTACAGAATACCAAAGAGGATAAATCCCACCGTGTTTGTCCCAAGATTGGCCCCCATGTGGACCAGCCAGGAGGGAAGAACGCTCCCGTCCCTGTCCAGCCAATTGAAGAGCAGTCCGGCGGCGGTCAGTCCGGCCACCATGAGGACGATCAGGACGGGCGAACCCCAATTGCTGGTGATAGAGACGTGGTACAGGGCAAAGGCCAGGGCGGAGAAGACGTAAGCCAGCCTCACATAGCCCAGGCGGTAAAGAATAAGGAAAGCGAACCCCCGAAAAAAGTATTCTTCCAGCAAAGAATTACAGAACGTAATATAGAGGGCGGCCAGGGGGAAGGTCTTAGGGGTAATACCCTCCTTCAAGGCCAGGTTTTCCGGGATAGCGGACAGATCCGGCCAGGGGGCAAGGAGGAGGTAGCCGCCCAGCAGGAGGAGGAACACAGCCGCCGCCAAGGGGACGGCCAGCCTCAGTGCTTTACAGCCCGGACGCCGGAAAGGCTGAAGGACCTCCCGATCCCCAGCGGCCCGGGCGTACAGAACTGCGGCGCCCCAAAAGACAGCGATTTTCAGGGCGGATTTCACCGGGTAGATCGGTCGAAGCGTCCCCTCTGCCCAGGCCATCACAAGACAGCCCGCCGTCACCAGCATGACGGTGAAGGCGGCCCGCTTTTTTGTGTCTGTCATCAGGCAATCCCTCCCAGCGCCCGCTTGGCCAGCCGGCCAAAGTGGCGGGCGGTGGTATAGACGGCGTAGCGGGTGGTGGTTTCCACGGGGTAGGGGTCCTCCCCCCAGTCCCCGGAGGCGGCGGGAGCGGGACCCTCATAAATCACATAGGGGGCCAGACGGCGCTCCAGAGACCGGACGGTAGGGCTGTCGGCCTCGGTCACCCCGGCCAGCCGATACCGGGACAGCAGCTCCTGCACAAAGGTGACGCAGGTATACGCCTTGGAGATGGCGGGCCGCAGGTGGACCAGGGAGGCCAGGGCGGCGGGGGTGTTGTAAATATACTCCTCCCGCTCGTTCCACAGCCGCTCCAGATAGTTGTGAAGGTAGGTAAGCTGTGACTCCGGCACCTCCACCCGGCAGATCTTCACCCGGGCCGTTCCGGCGAAGGACTGATACCGCAGGATGGACTCCACCACAAAGCCGCCGTACAGGGGGATAGCCCGGTGGAGGCGGGCGAAGGTGTACATCTTGCGGATATCCCGGCTGAGGGAGAGGGACACATGGTTGTACCGGTTCCGGGTTGCTTTTCGGATCAGGGAACCAATCCCCGTGGGAGTGGCGGAAAAGACGATATAGATTGCGTTATCCACGAATATCACCTCGCTTGCGGACTTGGTATCTGAAGGAAGAGCGGTCTGTCTCCAGTGTACCAGAGAAAAACCGCCTCCGCAACCGATTTGAGACAGTCGGTCGTTTTTGCGGGATAATCGGTCAGCGTCCGCAGGCCACCCCAGCCGCGAGCCCAGTGCGGCGGGTCGCGGTTGGAAGCGAGGAGCAAGGGAGCGGAATGAGGAATCCCCGACAGGGGGTTTCGAATGAAGCGGACTCTGCGACGAGCTAATGGGCCTCCGCCCAGGTCCTCCCGGCGTGGGTCTCGGCCAGGAGGGGGACGGACAGGGCGGCCACATTCTCCATCTCCTCCTCCACCAGCCTGCACACTGACTCAGCCTCGCCCTCGGGGCACTCCACAATCAGCTCGTCGTGGACCTGGAGGACCAGCTTTCCCTCAAAACGCTCCGCCTTCAGCCGGTCGCGCACTCTTATCATAGCCAGCTTGATGATATCGGCGGCGGCGCCCTGGATGGGGGCGTTGAGGGCCACCCGCTCCCCGAAGGAGCGGGTATTGAAGTTGGAGGACTTAATCTCGGGAATCCACCGCCGCCGCCCCAAGAGAGTGGACACATATCCGGCCTGTCTGGCCTGCTCCACCACCCCGTCCATATAGGCGCGCACCCCGGCGTAGTGGGCGAAGTAGCGCTCCATATACTCCTTGGCCTCCTGGACGGAGACGCCGATGTCCTGGGACAGGGAGAAGGGGGAAATGCCGTAGACGATGCCGAAGTTCACCGCCTTGGCGCTGCGGCGCATTTGGGGTGTCACCTCCTCCACAGGCACGCCAAAGACTTGGGAGGCAGTGATGGTGTGGATGTCCTCGCCGGATTGGAAGCCGTCGATCATGGCCTGATCCCCGGCCATGTGGGCCAGAAGGCGCAGCTCGATCTGGGAGTAGTCGGCGTCCACCAGCACCTTTCCGGCGGGGGCGGCGAACATCTTGCGCAGCTCCGCTCCCAGCTCGGTGCGCACCGGGATGTTTTGCAGGTTGGGCTCGGTGGAGGAAAGCCGTCCGGTGGCGGTGACGGTGTTCTGGAAAGAGGTGTGAATCCGCCCGTCGGGGCCGGTCACCTTGCCCAGGCCGTCCACATAGGTAGATTTCAGCTTGGTCAGCTGACGGTACTCCAGAATGCTGTCGATGATGGGGTGCTCGCCCCGGAGCTTGTCCAGCACGTCGGCGTTGGTGGAGTAGCCCGTTTTGGTCTTTTTCACCGGGGGCAGGCCCAGCTTGTCGAAGAGGATGCCCCCCAGCTGTTGGGTGGAGTTGATATTGAAGGTGTCCTCCCCGGCCAGGGCGTAGATGGTCTTTTGTACCTCGTCGATCCGGACGGACAGCATCTTGCCGAACTCCGCCAGCGCCCCCCGGTCAATGAGGAAGCCCTCGGTCTCCATCTCTGCCAGCACGGGGCACAGGGGCAGGTCTACCTTCTCATACAGTTCCCACATACCCAGCTCCCTCAGCCGCTTTTCCATAACATCACGGAGCGCCCCGATCCAGGCGCAGTGGGACATGAGGGCGGCCAGAGGGGCCGTGGGGTCGGACAGGGGCCCGAAGGCCCCCTCGTCCAGGTAGGCGGAGGCCGGGTCGGCCTGGGTCTTGAAGTAGGTAAGCACCAGCTTTTCCAGCTCGTAGCCGCCATCGGTGGGAGCCAGGAGGTAGGCGGCCACCTCGGTGTCAAAGACAAAGCCGGCGGGGGCGATCCCCTCGGCCAGCAGGGCCCGGCACAGGTTTTTCAGGCCGTGGACCGTCTTTTTGATGGCCGGGTCGGAGAAAAAGCCCCGGAGGAAGTCGTTGTGGCAGTTCAGCTTGTCGGCGAAGAACAGGGCGGCGCAGCCGCCGCTTTCTCCCTCGCGCCACTCCACGCACACCACGTCCAGCCCGGGCAGGGCCAGCACGTCCACAACCTCTTTTGCCCGCCATAGCTCCAGCAGCTCCTCCATCCGCTCCCGGCTGTCCACAGTTTCGCTGGTGCAGGTCCCCTCAAAGACGGGGGCAGCCTCCGCCGCCGCCCCCTGGGGGGCGGCGAGGCGGTACTTGTCAATAAGCTTGGAGAACTCCAGGTTCAGGAAGAGCTCATACAGCCTGCCGTTGTCCGGCTCCCGGCGCAGATTGTCCTCGGGCCTGAAGCCGATGGGAGCGTCGGTGCGGATGGTGGCCAGATTGTAGGACAGCCGGGCGTCCGCCTCGCCCTCGGCGAGCTTTTTGAGGACGGCCGGCTTGGCGTCGATGTCGGGGAGCTTGTCGTAGATGGCGTTGATGGTGCGGTACTGCCGAATGAGGGACATGGCGGTCTTTTCCCCCACGCCCTTTATGCCGGGGTAGTTGTCGGAGGAGTCCCCCATAAGGGCTTTCAGGTCGATGATGCTCTTGGGGTCAAAGCCGTACTCCTCCCGGAAGGAATCGGGGGTCACGTCTCGGGTGGTGGTACGGCCCATGCGGGTGGACACCAGCTTGACGGTGGTGTGCTCCGTCACCAGCTGGAGGGAGTCCTTGTCTCCGGTGACGATGGCGGTCTCCCACCCGGCTGCCTCGTCCAGCCGGGCGATGGTGCCCAGCAGGTCGTCGGCCTCCCAGCCGTCCAGCTCGTACATGGGGATGTTCATAGCCCCCAGCACATCCTTCAAAATGGGCATCTGGCCGGCCAGTTCCTCGGGCATCCCCTTGCGGTTGGCCTTGTAGCCCTCGTAGGCTGTGTGGCGGAAGGTGGGAGCCGCCCGGTCAAAGGTGACGCACAGAGCGTCGGGGGCCGCCTCGTCCAGCAGCTTGTTCAGAATGTTCAGAAAGCCGAAAATGGCGTTGGTGGGCTGGCCCTCCCGGGTGGTCAGATTCTGGCTCACCCCGTAGAAAGCCCGGTTGACGATGGAATTGCCGTCGAGAACCATCAATTTCTTCATGGCGGAAGTCTCCCTCAGCTGTCGCAGAATTTCAATATGATAGTATACCAGCTTTTGGGTCAGCGGGCAAGAAAACATGGCTTTTTTTCTCTGGGATTTTGTGCTATACTGTCAGCAAACCATTTCACGCCTTTGGAGGAGCCTATGCTGTTCAATTCCATCGACTTTCTGCTGTTTTTTCCACTGGTGACGGCGGTGTATTTTCTGCTGCCCCACCGGGTGCGGTGGGTGTGGCTGCTCGCTGCCAGCTACTATTTTTACATGTGCTGGAACGTGAAATATGTCCTGCTCATTGTCCTGTCCACCCTCACCACCTACGCCGCCGGCCTGCTGATCCGCCGGGCGGAGGGCATCCCCGACGAGAGACGCCGGGTACGGCGGAAAAAGCTGTGGGTGTTTTTCGGCTTCGCGGTCAACCTGTCCATCCTCTTTTTCTTCAAATACTTCAACTTTTTCTTGGACAACCTGTCCGCCGCTCTGGCGCTGGCGGGACTCGCTTTCAAGCGGCCGGCCTTTGACGTGGTGCTCCCGGTGGGCATCTCCTTCTATACCTTCCAGGCCTTGTCCTACACGGTGGACGTTTACCGGGGGGAGGTGGAGCCGGAAAAAAATCCCTTCCGGTACGCGCTGTTCGTCTCGTTTTTCCCCCAGCTGGTGGCCGGACCCATCGAGCGGTCCAAACACCTGATGGGCCAGCTCTACGAGCGGCGCGACTTCGACCCGGACCGGGCGCGGGACGGGCTGCTGCTTATGCTGTGGGGGATGTTTGAGAAGATCGTGGTGGCCGACCGGCTGGCTTTGCTGGTGGACTACGTCTACGACAACTACGCCCAGCTCCCCGGCGCGGCGGTGGCTCTTGCCACCGTGTTCTTTGCTTTTCAGATATACTGCGACTTTGCCGGCTACTCCCACATCGCCATCGGAGCGGCCCAGGTGATGGGCTTTACCCTGATGGAAAACTTCCGCCGGCCCTATCTGGCCCGGTCTGCGGCGGAATTCTGGCGGCGGTGGCACATCTCCCTGTCCACCTGGTTCCGGGACTACCTGTACATCCCCCTGGGGGGAAACCGAAAGGGGAGAGCGCGGAAATATTGCAACACCATGGTCACCTTTCTGGTCAGCGGCCTGTGGCACGGGGCCAACTGGAGCTTTGTGGTCTGGGGCGGACTGAACGGGGCCTACCAGGTGATTGGCGAGCTGCTCCGCCCGGCCCGGGAGCGGGCGTGCCGCGTCCTGCATATCCGCCGGGAGCGCTCCTTCTGGCGCCTGGCGAGTACGGTGTTCACCTTTTGCCTGGTGGACTTCGCCTGGCTGTTCTTCCGGGCGCCCTCCTTCTCCGCCGCCCGGCGGATGGTGGTTCATATGTTCACCCAGCCCCACCCCTTTGTGCTGATGGGGCAGCTCTTTGCGCTGAAGCTGGACAAGCTCAATTTCCTGGCGGCGGTGGGGGGGATCGGGGTGCTGCTGTGCGCCGACCTGCTCCAGGAGCGGTACGGCCCCCTGCGGCCCTACATCACCCGCCGGGCGCTGCCGGTGCGGTGGGCGGTCTATCTGGCCGGGGTGCTGGCGGTGCTGATTTTCGGCATCTACGGCCCGGGATACGACGCCAGGGCCTTTGCCTACTTCCAGTTCTAGGGGGCGTGACATGAAACATAAAAATTTAAGATTTTTCTGCTCCGCCCTGGTATTCTTAGCGCTGCTCACCCTGATCCTGATCCCCCTGAGCCGGCTGCTGGCCCGGAAGTCCCTGGCGCTGCCCTGGAACACCACCACCAAGATCAGCGGCTTTTACAATGAAGAACAGGAGCAGTTTGAGGTGATGTTCTTCGGCTCCAGCCACGCCTACGCCGCCTTCAGTCCCCTGGAGCTGTGGGAGGAGACGGGGGTGAAGAGCTATGTGTTCGCCACCCAGCAGCAGCCCCTGTGGGCTACCTACACCTATATAAAGGAGGCCCTCAAGACCCAATCCCCCTCCCTGGTGGTGGTGGAGTGCCGCATGGCTTTCGGCGATCAGGAGTACTACGACGAGGGGGTCAACTTCTCCTATATGGACGACATCCCCCTGAGCTGGAACAAGGCGGCGCTGGCCCTTCGGTCCGTCCCGGACACCGAGGGGCGGCTGGCGCTGCTGTTCAACTTCATGATGTACCACGACCGCTGGAACGATCTGCACCGTCAGGATTTCACTTTCCGGCGCTCCCAGGCCCGGGACCCCTACAAGGGCTATGTGATGCTCCCTCCAAAGGAGGAGTCCTGGCCCCGTCCGGACGTTGAGGCGGTGGCCGGCCGGACCCCGCTGCTGGAGAAGAACCGATACTGGCTGGAGGAGATTGTCCGGCTGTGCCGGGAGGAGGGGGCGGCCCTGTGGCTGGTCAAGACGCCCTCCAATCTGGAGCCGGAGGAGAAAGCTCTGCTCAACTCGGTGGAGGACGCCGCGGCCCGGCTGGGCGTGCCCTTCCACGACTTCAATGAGGACTACGCCGCCATCGGTCTGAGCGAGGATATGTTCCACGACGAGCACCACCTGGACGCCTTCGGAGCCTCCCGGTTCACCCGGTTCTTCGCCCGGGCGCTGACGGAGGGCTGGCCGGGGCTGAGGGCCGACTGGGAGGACCCGTCCTGGACGGCGGACATGGCAGTCTATCAGGAGGAGCTGGAGAGCTACCGCTCCGGCGTGACCGGGTGATATATCCCCCGGCTTTCCCCCCAAAAGGAGGGGGGAGGGCCGGGGGTTTTCTCGCTGTTTTGCCCATTGACTTCCCAAATCCCGGTGCGTATAATACAGGGACGCCCGGAAAAGCCGGGCTTTCTGTCTGGGAGGAAGAAAAATGGATTATACATACTTACTGCTGCTGGCCCTTGTGCTGCTGTCCACCAAGGTGTTCGGTTTGGCCACCGAGCACGTCCATCTGCCCCAGGTGGTGGGGGCGCTGCTGGCCGGCATCATCATGGGCCCAAGCGGCTTTGGGGTGCTCCAGAGCACCGATTTCCTGGTAAAGACGGCGGAGATCGGCGTCATCATGCTCATGTTCACCGCCGGCATCGACACCGACATGAAGGAGCTGAAGGAGACCGGCGTCAGGGCCAGCGTCATCGCCGTGCTGGGGGTGTTCGTCCCCCTGTTTTTGTGCGGCTGGCTGTATTTCGCCTTCTTCTGCGGGGGGGAGTTCACCCCTTATAACCTGCTCAGGTCCGCCTTCATGGGATCGGTGTTCTCCGCCACCTCCGTTTCCATCACGGTGGAGACCCTGAACGAGATGGGCAAGCTGAAAACCAGGACGGGGACCACGCTGCTCAGCGCCGCCCTCATCGACGACATTATCGGCATTGTGGTGCTGTCCATCCTCAGCGCTTTCAGCTCCGGGGAATCCAACCCGGTGTCGGTGCTGATCCATATTGTGCTGTTCTTCGCCTTTGTGCTGGTGGTGGGCATGGTGGTCCGCCGGGTATTCACCTTCGTGGCCGAGGAGCACTGGCACAGCCGCCGGGTGGCGGTGTGGGCGCTGGCCTTCTGCCTGCTCATGGCCTACTGCGCCGAGGCGTGGTTCGGTGTAGCCGATATCACCGGAGCCTACTTCGCCGGGCTGATCCTGTGCAACGTGACAAAGGCCCGGAAGTTCGTGGCCAAGAAGTTCACCGTTGCGTCCTACATGGTGTTCACTCCGGTGTTTTTCGCCGGCGTGGGTATGAAAACCAACCTGCGGGATATGAACTCCAATATTCTGGTGTTCGCCGTACTGCTGGTGCTGGCCGCCGTGCTGTCCAAAGTGATCGGCTGCGGGCTGGGCGGCCTGGCCTGCCGCATGAGCCGCCACCAGTCCCTGGTGGTGGGCATCGGCATGGTGGCTCGGAGCGAGGTGGCCCTGATGGTGGCCCAGCGGGGCATCAGCGCCGGGATGATTGATGAGTCCATCCTGCCCGCCATCGTTCTGGCGGTGATCGCCTCCGCGCTGCTGACGCCGGTTCTGCTGAAGCTGTCCATCTCCAGAGGGCCGGAGCTGGCCTGAAAAAAGCTCCCATCCGTCCCAGGGCGGGTGGGAGCTTTTGCTGAACGCGCCGGGGACTTGTTTTTCTCTGCGGCAGCGTGTATAATGTAAACTACCGTAATATTGACTGTATCTATTTAGGAGGGGCATCATGGAAAAGCTGCTGGAGCTGCTGGAACAGGACTGCACCATGCCGGTGTCGGCGCTGGCCGCCGCCGCGGGCGTGAGCGAGGCCGAGGCCAAAGCCGCCATTCAGAAATATGAGAACGACCGGACCATTCTGGGCTATCAGGCCATCATCGACTGGGACCGGGTCCGGAAGGAGACCGTCACCGCCCTGATTGAGGTCAACGTCACCCCCCAGTCCAGGGACGGCTTTGACCGCATCGCCGAACGCATCTACCAGTACGATGAGGTGGAGAGCATGTACCTGATGAGCGGCTCCTTCGACCTGACCGTCATCATCTCGGGCCGCACCCTGCGGGAAGTGGCTCAGTTCGTGGGCGAGCGGCTGGCCCCCATCCAGGGGGTCACCGGCACGGCCACCCACTTTATCCTGAAAAAGTACAAAGAGAAGCATCTGGTGTTCCGTCCCCAGGACCCGGAGGAAAGGGAGTACATCTTCGTATGAACTATGACAGCATCCTCAACGAGAAAATACAGAATATCAAGCCCTCCGGCATCCGAAAGTTTTTTGATATCCTGGAGGAGATGACTGACGCCATCTCCTTGGGCATCGGCGAGCCTGACTTCGTCACGCCCTGGCATATCCGGGACGCGGGCATCTATTCCCTGGAGCGGGGCCACACCAAGTACACCTCCAACGCCGGTATGCTCCAGCTCCGCCGGGAGATTGCCGCCTACCTCAACCGCCGGTTCGATCTCCAGTACGACTATGCCAGCCAGATTCTGGTGACGGTTGGGGGCAGCGAGGCCATCGACCTGGCCCTCCGGGTGCTGCTCAACCCCGGGGACGAGGTGATTGTCCCCACCCCCTCCTTCGTCTGCTACGGCCCTCTGGCCGAGATGGCGGGGGGCGTGCCCAGGTATCTGGAGCTGAAAGCGGAAAACCAGTTCCGCCTCACCCCCGAGGAGCTGCAGGGCGCCATCACCGGCAGGACCAAGGCGCTGGTGCTGCCCTTCCCCTCCAATCCCACCGGGGGGACCATGGAGCGCAAGGACCTGGAGGCCGTCGCCCAGGTGCTGGAGGGCACCGATATCATGGTCATCTCCGATGAGATTTACGCCGAGCTGACCTACGGCCGCCGCCACGTCTCCCCGGCCAACCTCACCGGCATGTACGACCGCACCGTGGTGGTCAACGGCTTCTCCAAGAGCCACGCCATGACGGGCTGGCGCATGGGCTACGTCTGCGCCCCCCGGCCCATCGTGGCCGCCATGACCAAGCTGCACCAGTTCGGCATCATGTCCGCCCCCACCACCAGCCAGTACGCCGCCGTGGAGGCCATGCGCAGCGGGGACGGGGACATCGAGCACATGCGGGAGGAGTATGACCGCCGCCGCCGGTATCTGGTGGAGAATCTCAACCGCATCGGACTTCAGTGCTTCGAGCCCAAGGGGGCTTTCTATGTGTTCCCGGATATCCGCTCCACCGGGCTGACCTCGGAGGAGTTCTGCGAGCGCTTCCTGCTGGAGGAGAAGGTGGCCGTCATTCCCGGCTCCGCCTTCGGCCCCGGAGGGGAGGGCTTTGTCCGGGCCTGCTACGCCGCCTCCATGAAGGATATCGCCGAGGCCGTGGCCCGGATGGACAACTTCCTCACTAATTTGAGAAGAAAACAGGGGAGAGAGGGTTAAAATGAACATCGTATGTTTGGATATGGAGGGGGTCTTAGTCCCGGAAATCTGGATCGCCTTCTCTGAGGAGAGCGGCATCCCCGAGCTGCGCCGCACCACCCGGGACGAGCCGGACTACGACAAGCTGATGACCTGGCGGCTGGGTATTTTGAAGGAGCACGGTCTGGGGTTGAAGGAAATTCAGGCGGTCATCGCCAAGATCGACCCTCTGCCCGGAGCGAAGGAGTTTCTGGACCGGCTGCGCGCCGAGACCCAGGTGGTCATTTTAAGCGACACCTTCGAGCAGTTCGCGAGACCTCTGATGGAGAAGCTGAACTGGCCTACCATCTTCTGCAACACCCTGGAGGTGGGGGAGAACGGGGCCATCACCGGCTACCAAATGCGCTGCGAGAAGTCCAAGCTGACCACGGTAAAGGCCCTCCAGTCTATGGGCTACGACACCATCGCCGCCGGGGACAGCTTTAACGATCTGGCCATGATCCAGGCCAGCAAGGCGGGGTTCCTGTTCAAGTCCACCGAGGCTATCAAAGCCGCCCACCCCGAGCTGCCCGCTTTTGAGGAGTTTGACGGGCTGCTGTCCGCCATTGAGGGAGCGCTGGACTGAGAACATAGAGAGGAGAATCGCGATGTTTTGGGCCGTGCTGCTGCTGATAATCTGCTTTTCCGCTGTCGCCTCCGTATTATTTTGGGTGCTTGCGATGATGATTGGAGAGTGGGCCCTCGTTGTGGCTGGTGTTCTGCTGCTGGCGGGCATTATTACGGCGCTGGTTTCGGCCTATCAGCGGATTGCGCTCCAGCTGGACAGCGTGGAGAAGAAGCTGGATAAGCTCTTAGAGCAAAAGGAAGAGGAGTGACCTCCATGAACGGTATTTTTGACGGCCTGCTCTTTAAGCCCGCGGACATTCTTCTGCCCAGGGACTGCGACCTGTCCCTGTGGTCGGTGGTGGCCTGCGACCAGTACACCTCCCAGCCCGAATACTGGCAGCGGGTGGAGGAGCGGGTGGGGCGGTCCCCCTCCGCTCTGCGGCTCATCCTGCCGGAGAGCTGTCTGGAGGGCCCCAGTGTAGAGACCGACATCATGGAAGTCAACAACACCATGAGCCGCTATCTTCGGGAGGGCCGCTTTCAGGAGTACCCCAACGCCCTGATCTATGTGGAGCGCACCCTGGACAGCGGCAAGGTCCGCCGGGGTCTGGTGGGCGTGGTGGATCTGGAACAGTACGATTACGAGCCGGGGACGGCCTGTGCCGTCCGGGCCACCGAGGGGGTCGTCTTATCCCGTATTCCGCCCCGGGTGGCGGTGCGGAAGAACGCCCCCATCGAGCTGCCCCACGCGATTCTGCTCAGTGACTGCGGGGATATCGTCGCTCCCCTGGCCGGCCGGACGGGAGAGATGGAGCTCCTCTACGACTTCGAGCTGATGGAGGGGGGCGGCTATGTGAAGGGCTGGCTGCTGACCCGGGAGCAGCAGGAACAGGTCGCACGGGCCATCCGGGCGCGGAAGGAGTGGGCGGACCGGAAGCGGGGCGGCCTGCTCTTCGTGGCGGGAGACGGCAACCACTCCCTGGCCGCCGCCAAGGAGTGCTATGAGCGGCGCAAGGGACTCACCGATCCCACCCAGTGGCCCGATCTGCCCTCCCGCTACGCCCTGTGCGAGCTGGTCGATCTCAGCGGCAACGGAGTTGACTTTGAGTCCATCCACCGGGTGGTCTTCGGCGTGAAGCCGGAGGAGCTGCTGGACGCCCTAATGAAATACTGTCCCTCTGCCGTCCGGGGCAGAGAGGAAGGGCATGTCCTACCCTTTGTGATCAGCCGGTGGAGCCAGGGGGAAATCACAGTGACCAAGCCCGCGGCCAATCTGCCGGTGGACACCCTCCAGCGTTTTCTGGACGACTACACAGCCGCCCATCCCAAGGCCCGGGTGGACTACATCCACGGGGAGGCGGAGGCCAGGGCGCTGGCCGAGGAGCGGGAGGACGCCGTGGCCTTCCTTCTGCCCCGGCCCCGGTGGCCGGAGCTGTTCGACGCCGTTGTCCGGGACGGCCTCCTGCCCCGAAAGACCTTCTCCATCGGCCGGGCCAAGGACAAGCGGTTTTACTTAGAGGCGAGAAAAATCAGAAAGTAGGGGGGAAAGCCACCGTGGAGGTCCGCGCCCACGCCAAACTGAATCTGACCCTGGACGTGCTGGGCAGGCGCCCCGACGGCTACCACGATCTGCGGATGGTGATGCAGTCCGTCGCCCTGGCCGATGTGCTCACGCTGGAGGAGAGCGGCGATGGGGAGCTGCGGGTGCGCACCAACCTACACTTTCTGCCCAATAACGAGAAAAATCTGGCCGCACAGGCCGCTCTGCGCTGGTGGGAGGCCAGGGGACAGGCCCCCCGGGGGCTGGAGATCGCCATTGAGAAAAGTGTTCCCGTCTGCGCTGGCATGGCCGGGGGGAGCAGCGACGCCGCCGCCGTCCTTCGGGCGCTGAACCAGATGGAGGGAGCGCCCCTGTCCCTATGGGAGCTGGCCAAGATTGGGGAGCGGGTGGGCTCCGACGTGCCCTACTGCATCCTGGGCGGCACCGCTCTGGCCGAGGGAAGGGGAGAAATCCTCACCCCCCTGCCCCCTCTGCCCCAGTGCTGGGCGGTGCTGTGCAAGCCGGAATTTTCCATCTCCACCCCGGCGCTGTTCGCTAAAATAGACAGTGTGCGCCTGCGCTGCCGTCCCGACACCCAGGGGGTTGTTGCCGCCCTGGAGGCGGGGGACCTCCACGGGGTGGCCCGGCGGATGTACAACGTCTTTGAGGACGCCTTGCCGGAGCGCCAGCGCGCACGGGTGAACGACATCAAAAACGTGCTGATTCAGTGCGGGGCGCTGGGGGCAAGCATGAGCGGCACCGGCCCCACCGCCTTCGGGCTCTTCGACGATGAGGGCCTGGCCCGTGAGGCCCAGGAGCGGCTGGCCGACTGGGGCGGCGAGGTTTTTTTGACCCAGACCGTTTAAGATTGTTAAAAACCGTCTATACTGTAAGAAAGTTACAGGATAGGCGGTTTTTTTATGGATCGAAAATTGAAAACCTGGGAGCTGGCGCTGATGTGCGGCGTGCTGATCGCGGTGATGGCGGGGAGCTGGCTGGGCCGGGAGCAGCAGGAGCTGGCCGGCAGCGTCATCCGCTTCCACGTCATCGCCAACTCGGACAGCGAGGAGGACCAGGCGTTAAAGCTGGCGGTGCGGGATCGGGTGTTGAAGGAGGCCCAAGACCTCTACCCGGAAAACGCCACCCTGGCCCAGGCCCAAGCGGCCCTGGAGGGCCGTCTCAGCCTGCTGGCCGCCGCCGGTCGTGAGGTGGTGGAGGAACAGGGGTATGACTACCCGGTGTCCGCCGCCCTGGAGGACTGCTGGTTCCCCACCAAGGAGTACGAAGGCTTCGCCCTTCCCGCTGGAAGCTACACCGCCCTCCGGGTGACCATCGGCGAGGGCAAGGGGCGCAACTGGTGGTGCGTGGCCTTCCCGCCACTGTGTCTGGGAGCGGCCAGCGAGACGGTGGACCAAGCCCTGGAGGCGGGCTGCTTCACCCCGGAGCAGGGCGCTCTGGTGACGGGGGACGGCGAGGGCTATGTCCTCAAATTCAAGGCCATGGAGCTTTTGGGCGAGATACAGGGTTTTTTTGAAAAGTAGGGCGGCGCGCGGCGCTGCCCTTTCATATTGTCCCCGCTTCGCCGCATAGTCTGTGGGGAAGGGGGGGACTGCGTTGATCGGTCAGCTTGTGACAGTACCCGGAGGGCGGGGGAGGGCGGAGCCGGGACGGCTCTACGGCCTGAGCGTCCTGCGGGCGGAGGCCGACCCCACCGGCTTCTGGGGGGAGCGCCGCCTGCGCCGGGCGGGGAAGGGCCTGCGCCAGGGGGGCGCGATCCGGGTGCTGGTCCCCGGAGACTTTGACCTCTGGCCGGCCCTGGCTCCCCTCGGCCTGCGGCCGGTGGAGGTGGACGCGTTTGTTCGGAACCAGTCGGCGCCGCTGGCACTGGAGCTGCTGGAGCGGCGGGACGTCCCCCCCGACCGGGCTGTTGTGGCCCTGCGGGGGGCGCGGGCGGACCGGGACATGGCCCGGACGGCGGCGGCGCTGTGCCGGGAGGTGCGGAGTCTGGTGGTGGACGCTCCCCGGGGCGGGGAGGAGCTGGCCAACTGGCTGCGGCGGGGGTTTGGAATTCCTGTTTTACCGCCGGGAGAGGGCAGTCACGCCGCCCTGTGCTTTCACCCGGACTGCCCTCGGAGAGAGGGGGAGGTTCTGGAGCTGTACGGTCCCCGGCCCAGACTGGCGGGCCTGGCCCTCAGCGTGCCCCGGCTGGCGGAGGAGGACCGGGAGAACCTGCCCTTGCTGTCCGCCCTGTGGGAGGGGGGAAAGCTGGGGCCTGAAGACATAAAAATCACTTGACAGACGGGTTGGAAACACATATAATGGCACAGAATGTACGACTATGCCCAATTTTGCCCCTACAAGGCGGCGGGCGGATAGTCCGATGGAAAGGTGTGCGAAATTTCATGGCGAAGGAATATAAGCTGAGTCCTCAGCGGCTCAAGGAACTGCAGGACGAGATGACATACCTCAAGACGGTCCGGGAGAAGGAAGTGGCCGACCAGATCAAAGAGGCCCGGTCCTTCGGCGACCTCAGCGAGAACAGCGAGTACGACGAGGCGAAAAACGAACAGGGCAAGCTATACGCCCGCATGGGCGAGCTGGAGGAGATTCTGTCCAACTATGTGGTCATCGAGGAGGACGAGACCGACGGCGACTATGTCCGTCTGGGCTCCACCGTCACCGTGCTGGACAAGGAGTTTAACGAGGAGCTGGTTTATAAGATCGTGGGCTCTCAGGAGGCCGACCCCATGAGCGGAGCCATCTCGGAGGACTCCCCCTTCGGCAAGGCGTTGCTGGGCAGAAACGCGGGGGACGAGGTCACCGTGGACGCCCCCGCCGGCCCGGTGGAGTATAAGCTGCTGAAGGTAGAGAGATAAGGAGTAATCGACATGGCCGATAAGAATCATCAGACCGGCGCGGTGGAACAGGAGAACCTGTCTCAGCTTCTCCAGATTCGCCGGGACAAGCTCAAGGAGCTCCAGGAGAGCGGAAACGACCCGTTCCAGATCACCCGCTATGTGGTGGACAACGATTCCGCCAACATCAAGGACAACTTCGATGCCCTGGAGGGGAAAGAGGTGTCCGTCGCCGGACGGCTCATGTCCAAGCGGGGGATGGGGAAGGTGTCCTTCTGCGACCTGCAGGACAAATCCGGCCGCATCCAGCTCTACGCCCGAAAAGACGAGATGGATGAGGAGGAATACAACCGCTTCAAAAAGTATGACATCGGTGACATTGTGGGCGTGAAGGGCGTGGTTTTCCGTACCCAGCGGGGAGAGATGTCGGTGCGGGTGGTCAATGTAACCTTGCTGTCCAAGTCCTTGCTGCCCTTACCCGAGAAGTTCCATGGCCTGACCAGCACCGAGCTGCGCTACCGCCAGCGGTATGTGGACCTGATCGTCAACCCGGAGGTGAAGCGCAACTTCGTCATTCGCTCCAGATTTATCAAGCACGTCCGGGACTTTATGGACGGCCGGGGCTTTATTGAGGTGGAGACTCCGGTGCTGAATACCATCTCCGGCGGGGCCACCGCCCGGCCCTTCATCACCCACCACAACACCCTGGATATCGACATGTACATGCGCA
>OFFY01000692.1_pt1 | contig 32748 bp, 27 predicted proteins | sample 1521481 | NCBI WGS metagenome assembly OFFY01 (sample SAMEA3504117, study PRJEB24116) | mouse gut metagenome | biome: mouse gut; feature: mouse-associated habitat; material: faeces | place: Denmark | collected 2011
TACTACAAGAGATGGAGTTTGTATTTTTATTTTTCAAAAAAGTTGTAAACTGCTGTATACTATAAAATCCTGCCAGTTTCAAGGTACTTTGAGCGCTGTGTTAAAACTGTATCAATTATTTGAGCATTTATGATGTGAAGGAATTCATTTTCCCAGCGCTTTCCACCCAAAAAAGCTGTATAGTGCAGGATCATTTCAGGAAAAATAAAAAGAAATTACGGCAGTGTCTGAAAAATTATCATGCCGGATCCAGGAGGCAGCGTCATGGGGAAAGATGTATTACAAGGGATTATGATACCGTTTGTGGGGACCGTACTGGGGTCTGCCTGTGTGCTTTTTATGAGGAACAAGCTGAATCCGCTGCTGCAGAAATCCCTCACCGGATTTGCCGCAGGGGTTATGGTGGCGGCCTCCATCTGGAGTCTGCTGATTCCCGCCATGGACCAGAGTGCATCCATGGGACAGTGGGCTTTTCTGCCTGCGGCGGCAGGATTCTGGCTTGGGATCCTGTTCCTGCTGCTTCTGGACCGGACAGTGCCCCACCTGCACATGAACAGCACCCGGGCGGAAGGGGCCAGGAGCAGCCTGAAAAAATCCACCATGCTGGTGCTTGCGGTGACGCTTCACAACCTGCCGGAGGGCATGGCCGTGGGGGTGGTCTATGCGGGCTGGCTTTCAGGGGATGCAGAGATCAGCGCTATGGGCGCCCTGGCGCTTTCCCTGGGAATCGCTCTGCAGAATTTCCCCGAGGGAGCGGTGATCTCCATGCCCCTGCGGGGAGAGGGCGCAGGCAGGGGAAAAGCTTTTCTGTACGGCGCGCTTTCCGGTGCGGTGGAGCCCCTGGGAGCAGCACTGACCATTCTCATGGCGGGATTTGTGGTTCCGTTCCTGCCTTATTTGCTGAGTTTTGCGGCGGGGGCCATGATCTATGTGGTGGTGGAAGAGCTGATCCCGGAGATGTCGGAGGGAGATCATTCCAATATAGGAACCGTTCTGTTTGCCGCAGGCTTTACGGTCATGATGGCTCTGGATGTGGCATTAGGATAGGATTTATGGAGCCGGGCAGATAAAGGGATAGATAACTGGATAAACAATCAGGAAAGAAAAGTTGGTGGCAAAACAGGGAATTATGTGATAAAATGGGGGGTGGATTCAGACGGCGGGATAATCCCGGGATACAAAACGGATACATCCCGGTTACATAATATTTGCGGTACAGGGAAGTGATTCCTGAAAGAAATGAGGGGATGACATGCTGAAGATATTGATTGCAGAGGATGAGGAACCCATTGCAAACCTGATAAAGATGAATCTGCGCAGGGCAGGGTACCAGTGTACATGGGCGTCTGACGGGGAGAAGGCGGCGGATCTGATGGACACGGAAAAATTCGACCTGCTGCTGTTGGACGTGATGCTTCCCGGTATCAACGGATATGAGCTGATGGAGTATGCCCGGTCGCTGGAGCTGCCGGTGATCTTTCTTACAGCTCTTGGAAGCACGGAGAACAAAGTGAAGGGTCTGAAGATGGGAGCCGACGACTACCTGACAAAGCCCTTTGAGATAGTGGAACTTCTGGCCAGGGTGGAAGCGGTGCTGCGCAGATACCACAAGGCGGAAACCATACTGAATATTTTTGACGTGGTCATTGACACTGCCTCCCGCTCGGTGATGCAGAACGGTGAGCCGGTGTCTCTGACCATGAAAGAGTTTGAGCTGCTGCTCCTTCTGGCACGGAACCGCAATATTGCCCTCTACCGGGAAACCATCTACGAGACGGTCTGGGGCGGGGAATATATGGGCCAGAGCCGGACGGTGGATCTTCATATCCAGCGTCTGAAGAAGAAATTGAACTGGGACAGCGAGATCACCGCCGTGTACAAGGTGGGATACCGCCTGGAGGGTGAGGAGAAACTGCCGAAGTAAACCATTTCCGTGCTGTGAGGGAAGCGGCATCCGGAATTTTCCGGCAGAATTTATTCATTTATAGAAAGAAAACAAATCACATGAAATTTGCAGACAAATTATTCCTCTCCATGACGGTACTTCTGGCAGTGATGTTTTCTCTCTTCGGCATCTGGATGCTGACCTCTGACTTTTCCCAGCTGCTGGACCGGGAATTTGAACAGGGTATCAAAGAGAGCAGAATGTTTGACTTTCTGTTTGAGATGGGATACCAGTCCACGGAAGAGTTTGGGGAGGAATATGCCATTGGCAGAACCCTGGGCAGCATTGCCGACAGCGTGGAGCGGGACGGCAGCCATATGTTTGTGGCCCAGGGGGACGGCAGCGTGATCTATGGAGGGGACCACCTGAATTCCCTGGAATTTACCAGGGAGGCGGACAAGCTGATCCGTTCTCTGGGCAGCAAAACTTACGGCTGCTGTGTCCGTCAGATTGACGGCGGTTACTATATGCTCACTGTGACAGTCACTAATGCCGCCTCGGACAGCCTGTACCTGGGACTGTGCCGGGATCTGACTTCTATTTACGATGGAAGGCAAAGTCTGGTCTCAAGATACCGGATTGCGCTTCTATGCCTGCTGGGAGCAGGGGGTGTGGGAATCTTTATGCTCTCCCGCTATATCACCAGACCCATCAGCAGCCTGAACAAGCTGGCAGGAAAGATTGCCGCCGGCGATTATGACTTGCGTTCCAGCAACAGAAGCATGGATGAGATCGGGGAGCTGGCCCGGAACTTTAACAGAATGGCAGATCATCTGGTGGAGGAAATGCAGAGGAAAGCCCTGGAAGCCAAACAGAAAGAGGACTTTACCGCTGCTTTTGCCCACGAACTCAAGACTCCTTTGACTTCTATTATCGGCTATGCGGATATGCTCAATTCCCTGAAACTGTCAGAGGAAGAACGCCATGAGGCATACTTTTACATTTACAGCCAGGGAAAGCGTCTGGAAAGCCTTTCACACAAACTTCTGGAACTGGTGAGCATGGACAAGAGTCCCAACATTGTGAAGCCCATCCACACGAAGGAACTGGAGCAGAATATCCGCAATACCATGCGGCCCATCTGGAAACAGAGGGGCCTGAAGGGAAAGGTGGAGCTGGAAAAGGCGGTTCTGTACGGGGATGGAGAGCTGCTGCTGTCTCTGTTCTATAATCTTCTGGACAATGCGGTAAAGGCCATGGACAAGGGAAGCCAGGGGTTTATCCTGATGAAAGGAACCAGGAAGCCGGACGGATATGAGATCAAGGTGGTAGACAATGGAAGGGGGATTCCGGCGGAGGAGATCAGCCGTATTACAGAGGCTTTTTATATGGTGGACAAGTCCAGGTCTAGGAAAGAGGGCGGCGCCGGGATCGGTATGGCGCTGTGTTGGAAGATTATCCAGATCCACAATGGCATCCTGAAGATTGACAGCAGACTCGGGGAGGGCACCGTGATGAAAGTAGTGTTTAAAAACGAAATGGGGCGTTGAAGATGCAGTCCAGAAGAGCGAAAAAACAAAATAAAAGACCCAGGAGAAGTCCCTGGAAAAGGCTGGGAATGGTGTGTTCTCTCATCCTGTTGGTGGCTGTGGCGCTTTTTCTGCCCCAAATGATTTTTCAGGTCCAGGACGGGCTGTTGTGCGCCAAGACCATTCTGGACGAAAAAGAGAGCGTGGATGTGGAAGCTCTGGGTACCACTTACGAGAAATCCCTGTACAAGAGACTTTTAAACTTTGCGGAGGGCATGGCGGCGGAGGAGATCTTCTATGTGGCAACCCAAAATCTGGATGTGACCCAGGAAGTATATTCTTTTCTGAAAAGCGCAGACCTGTACCAGGGAATTCTTGTGGCTCTGATGGAATTTAACATGATTCCGGTGCGCTACTGGGAGGACGGAGCGACCGTAAACCAGTGGAAACAGTATGTAATCTACAGTGACGATTATGCCAAGGGAGTGAATTTTATCCTCTGGTATATTGAGGTGAAGGACATCACAGAGGCGGTGGTAAAGCTTCTGGTGGACGCGGAGACCGGCACCATATATGCGGTGAAGACGGAGGACAATCAGCATTTTTACTATGATTCGGATGGAGGATATCTCTATTCCGAAATATGGATGGAGGATGTGGCTCCCAATTTCTGGTATTACTTTGCTATTGCCTATGAGGCTTCTGCAAACATTGAATCCACGGACAGCTGGAATGGGCAGAGCACAGGCAGGACAGATCAGGAAAGCAATGTGTCATATTATGAATCCATGTATGATAAGGCCTTGGTGGCAGGCAGCTCGGATGAATCACTCTACAAGTATGATGAAATTATGCAGAAAGACGCTTTAGAGAGAGAAGAGGCAATGTTGGCATATGCCCAGGAGGAAATGCTTCGCAAGAATGCCGGCTACTGGAAAGAGGGGAGGACAATGTGCTTCCGGCTGCCTTACCAGGAGGTATCCCTTGAGGTGAGGATGGAAATCGGGGAAGTAGGACAGCAGTCCAAGTATATCAATATCTATCCCCAGCTTTTGACGGGTATCCGTGAAATTTATGAACTGATCCCTGAGTTTGCATAAAAGTTCTCTTGTACCAATATATTTGTAAAAAGTGTACAGAGGTCTTTGCAGGCATGGAGAATTCAATCCTTGGCGGCCTGATCCGGCAGCTGGATAACCTGGTATGGGGCCCGGCGCTGCTTCTGCTCTTACTGGGAAGCGGCAGTTATCTGATGCTTCGCCTTCGATTTTTACCCTTGAGAAATTTAAAATTTGCACTGAAATGTGCGTTTGGAGGGGACTCGCCTCCGGGGAAAAACACTTTGGGAAAAGGTTCCGGACGTGCCTCCTCCGGAAGCGTGTCCTCTCTGGCGTCCCTCACAACGGAGCTGGCCACCACTCTGGGCATAGGCAATATTATCGGCGTGGCCATGGCCATGGTGCTTGGAGGACCGGGCGCTCTGTTCTGGATGGTTGCCACCAGCATTGTGGGGATGGCTACAAAACTGGTGGAGAGCATGCTTTCGGTAAAATACAGGGGAAAGAACCAGAAGGGGCAGAGCGCAGGGGGACCCATGTACACCTGCCTGCATGCTTTTCCTGGAAAGCCCGGCAGGATTCTGGGAACCCTGTTTGCCCTCCTTGCAGTGACAGCTTCTTTCGGCATGGGAAACATGACCCAGTCCAATTCCATTGCAGATACGCTCTGGGTGTCCTTCCGGGTGCCCAAGGCGGATACGGGCCTGTTTCTGACCATTCTCACGGTTCTTGTGGTGATTGGAGGAATCAGCGTCATTGGAAAAGTGACCCAGGTGCTTGTGCCCTTTATGGGAGTGTTCTATCTCCTGGGGGCTCTGGCCGTGATCCTGGTCCACTGGAGGAACCTGCCCGGGGCGGTGGCCGGAATACTGACGGCGGCGTTTCATCCCCAGGCGGTATCCGGAGGAATCTTCGGAACGGTCACGGTGTCGGCCTACCAGTCCCTGCGCTGGGGGGTGGCCAGGGGAATATTTTCCAATGAGGCAGGGATCGGCGCCTCCGGCATTCCGGCTGCGGCCGCCGACACGGAGGACTGTGTGAAACAGGGATATATCAGTATGACAGGGGTATTCCTGGACACGGCGGTGGTGTGTACCATTACAGGGCTGGCTTTCGCGGTCTCGGGAGTTTTAAGCCTGACGGATGCCAATGGTGCGCCTCTCACCGGGACTGCCCTGACCCTGGCGGCTTTCAGCACAGTTCTGGGGGACTGGGGGAACAGCTTTGTAAGCGCCTGCATTGTGCTCTTTGCCTTTGCCACCGTCATCGGCTGGGCCTACCAGGGAGAGCGGGCTTTTGAATACCTTCTGGGAGGCAGCACAAAATACAATATCTGGTATCGTTTTATCTATGGCCTTACGGCATTTGTGGGTTGTGTCTGTCCTCTGGAGGTGGTGTGGAACTTTTCGGATATCTGCAACGGCCTTATGGCCGTGCCCAATCTGATCTGTGTGCTGGCCCTTTCGGGTTCCGCCTGCAGGGAGATCCGGGCTTACTGTACCGGGGGAAGCGTGCATCTTTTAAAATATGCGAAAAAAGAATTGAGATAAGGCCCCTGCCGTGGTATGATGGAGGAGAAAAAGACGAAAAAAAGAGGTAATCCATATGTCCAAGACCATAGATTTATTTCTGCAGTATGTGAAAATTGACACTCAGTCGGACGAGAGTACGGGTACTTCCCCCAGCACAAAAAAGCAGCACAACCTGGCAGGACTTCTGGTGAGACAGCTGGAGGAGATGGGGGCGTCGGAGGTCACTTATGATCAGGAACACTGCTATGTATATGCCTCCGTCCCTGCCTCCGTGGAGTGTCAGGATGCCCCTGTTCTGGGTCTGATCGCCCACATGGACACTGCCCCTGTGGTGTCCGGATCCAATGTGCGGCCCAGGATTGTAGAGAATTATGACGGTGGGGACATTGTGCTGAACGAGGAGGAGAATATTCTTTTCCGGCCGTCGGAATTTGAAGAGCTGGCCCTGTACAAGGGGAAGGATCTGATTGTCACAGACGGAACCACTCTGCTTGGGGCGGACGACAAGGCGGGAGTGGCGGAGATTATGGCGGCGGCCCAGTATCTGCTGACCCATCCGGAAGTAAAGCATGGCAAAATCCGGCTGGGATTTACCCCGGACGAAGAGATCGGCGAGGGAACGAAACATTTTGACATAAAGCTTTTTGGAGCGGATTTTGCATACACCGTGGACGGGGAACAGTTTGGGGTTCTCCAGGACGAGACCTTCAACGCTGCCGGGGCCAGGCTGCATGTGCGGGGCAGGAGCGCCCATCCAGGCAGCGGCAAGGGGGCCATGGTGAATTCCATACTGATAGCCCAGGAATTCCACAGTGCTCTGCCGGTGTTCCAGAATCCCATGTACACAGAGGGGCATGAGGGCTTTTTCCACCTGGAGCGGATCTCAGGGGACGTGGAGTCCACCGTGGCCGATTACATTATCAGGGATCATGACAGGGAGAAATTTGAGGAGAAAAAGAGGCTTTTTGTCCAGACTGCAGAATTTCTGAATATAAAGTATGGCCAGGGGACGGTGGAGGTTCAGGTTAAAGACAGCTACTATAATATGAAGGAATCCCTGAAAAACCACAGGCATCTGGTGGAAAATGCCTGTGAGATCTTCCGGGAGATGGGCACGGAGCCTAAGGTCTGCGCCATCAGAGGAGGAACGGACGGCGCAAGGCTTTCCTGCATGGGGCTTCCCTGCCCGAATCTCTGCACCGGCGGCGCCAATGTCCACAGTCGTTTTGAATTTGCCTGTGTACAGTCCATGGAACAGGTGACAGAACTTCTGGTGAGGCTGGCGACGAGATACGGACAGAGCCAGAGCTGAGAGAGAATGTGCTTTCAAATTCCAGGATCTCATTCCCATGGATTGTGCCGAACAAGAAGCGGATACAGGAACCCCGAAGGTATCATCCAGTGGTACTTTCGGGGATATTTTAGTGTGGATACCAATGCCAGATTTTGTTTTCCCGTTCGTGTGAGTAAACAAGATTCTGAAAAGTTATTGCAGGGCAGCGTACAAGGGAGGATTATGGAAAGAAACATAAGCGTTATCAAGGATGTGAACGGGAACCAGATTGTTATTGTGAATGATATTCGATTTAAAGGGAAAAGAAACATAGACTGGGATGAGGTTGAACAATATTTAAGACAGTATGTTGGAGAATTTATAGAAATCGCAGAAAGTAAAGAAATCATATATATTGGCAGTGATCTCCCTGATGAATATTCTGGTTCAAATTATACTGCAAAATTAAAAGGAACATTGGCAAAGGCAAAAGCAAATGCTGCACAAGGAATCCCAGAGATGATAGAAATTGCCCAAAATAAAAGATTTCGAGAAAATCTGGAAAGAAAACATGATAAAAATGCGAAATATGGCTGGTATCGATATGATTCCAGATTTGCAATACCAGTTTTTGATGAAAATAATGATGTTTTGCGGTATAATATATTTCATGCAGAACTGGTGATAAGACATTCTGAGAATAGAAAACTATATTTATATGATATCATAAACATAAAAAAAGAAACGAGCACCCCGCTTGAGCCATAAAGCTGTACGGTAAAAAACCCGCTTCTTTTTGTATAGTATATGTTGGAAAGGGAAAAAAGTCAAGAGAAATGTATAATGAAATTGATTTGGATAAAATAGATTTAAATTCAGAACCGCCGGCAGAAGAGCCAATCAGGCAGTACTACTTTATGGCGAAATGCCGGGAATGGGGTCGGAATTTCGAAAGGGAAAAGGGCCGCTTCCCCACCGCCTGCGTCACCACTTTCGGCTGCCAGATGAATGCCAGGGACTCGGAAAAACTGTCGGGCATTCTGGAACAGGCAGGCTACCGGCTCACGGAAGACGAGAATGCGGATTTTGTTATTTTCAACACCTGCACTGTCCGGGACAATGCCAATCAGCGTGTCTACGGCAGACTGGGAGAGCTGAACGGATATAAAAGGCGCAATCCCGATATGAAAATCGCCCTCTGCGGCTGCATGATGCAGGAACCGGCTGTAATTGAGAAACTGAAAAAGAGCTATTCCTTTATTGATTTGATTTTCGGCACCCACAATATTTACAAATTTGCGGAACTGCTGTATGCTTCCTTCCGCCAGGAGGAAATGTGCTCCTTCGGCCAGAAGGGAATGATCATAGACATCTGGAAAGATACGGACAAAATCGTGGAGGATTTGCCGGTAGAGCGCAAGTATCCGTTCAAGTCCGGCATCAATATCATGTTCGGCTGCAATAATTTCTGCAGCTACTGCATCGTCCCCTATGTCCGGGGGCGGGAGCGGAGCCGGAAGCCCGAGGATATCCTGGAGGAAATCCGGCGGCTTGTAGCTGACGGCGTGGTGGAGGTCATGCTGTTGGGGCAGAATGTGAATTCTTATGGGAAAAATCTGGACAATCCCATATCCTTTGCCCGGCTCTTGCGGGAAGTGGAGAAGATAGAGGGCCTGAAGCGGATCCGTTTCATGACATCTCATCCCAAGGATCTGTCGGATGAACTCATAGAGGTGATGGCGCAGTCAGCGAAAATCTGCCGCCACCTGCACCTGCCCTTGCAGTCCGGCTCCACCCGGATTCTGGAGCGGATGAACCGTAGATACACGAAGGAACAGTACCTGGAACTGGCCGGGCGCATCCGGGAGCGGATTCCGGACATTGCCATCACTACGGACATCATCGTTGGTTTTCCGGGTGAGACGGAAGCGGATTTGGAAGAGACCATGGATGTGGTGCGCAGGGTAAAGTTCGACAATGCCTTTACATTCATTTACTCAAAGCGTACCGGAACCCCGGCGGCCGCCCTGGAGGACCAGGTGCCGAAGGAGCAGGTGAAGGCAGGATTTGACCGGCTTCTGAAACTGGTGCAGGACACGGCCCGGGAGCAGGTGGCAAAATATGAGGGACAGGTCATGGAGGTCCTGATTGAGGAAGTCAATGATTCGGGCAGGACAGGCCAGGACGGCGGAGGCGGGAGTTCTGCGGAACCCGGGATTGCTGCGGCTGCGGCAGAGGTCCCCATGGTAACCGGCAGACTTTCCAACAACACCGTGGTGCATGTGCCGGGGGATGCTTCCCTCGTCGGCAAAGTGGTGCAGGTGTCCCTGGATGAGTGCCATGGGTTCTATTATACTGGACATTGCGTGTCCTTTCATTCTGATGTGGAGGAATCATAAAAAATCCGGCTGAAGCCGCCCAAATGAAAAGTTCCGGTTGACAGGAAATCATTTCCTGTGTTACACTGGCGTTGATAAAGGGAGTAGCTTGCATGGAGGCAGTCCATGTTTACCTTGCCGTCAATACGATTTTCCCGGCGGGATGCCTGCGGGAAATCCGGCTCTGTGAGTGAGAAGCGAGACTTTGTTGTATATTAAGTTTGCAGCAGAGTGCTCGCTTTTTTGCATAAAGAAAACTTTGATTTGTTCTGATTGTGCAGAAAAGCGCCGGGAGCTGCCGATTTTGAAGGAGGAAAGGTAGAAATGGGAGAAGCGTACACTATGGTATTGTCACTGTTCTTACTGGTTCTTGGATTCGTATTGTTGGTAAAAGGGGCGGACTTTTTCGTGGATGGCGCCTCAGCTATCGCCAGGCGGTTCGGGATTCCCCAACTGGTCATCGGCCTCACCATTGTGGCCATGGGTACCAGTGCGCCGGAGGCTGCGGTGAGTATAACGGCCGCTGTCAGGGGAAATGCGGATATCACCATCGGAAATATCGTGGGCAGCAATATTCTGAATATTCTGATTATTTTGGGGCTGTCGTCCGTGGTGGCTCCCCTGGCGGTGACTGTGCCTACTTTATTCCGGGATATTCCGTTTATGATCGGGATTACCCTGCTGTTGCTTTTCCAGGGGACGGGCGGCAGTGTGGGATTTTGGGAAGGCATGGTGCTGACGCTGTTGTTCCTGGCCTATCTGGGGTATCTGCTGTGGGCGGCGCAAAAGGACGGAAAAGAACTGGCTGCCGCGTCCGCCGAGGGGAAGAAGCTTTCGTTGTGGACAGCTCTTCTGGGAACGGCGGCAGGCCTTGTAATGATTGTAGTGGGGAGCCATACCGCTGTGGATGCCGCTACGAACCTGGCCAGGCTTTTCGGCATGAGCGAGCGTTTTATCGGCCTGACCATCGTGGCCCTGGGTACTTCCCTGCCGGAACTGTTTACCTCTGTATCCGCTGCCGCAAAGGGAAATGCGGAGATTGCCATCGGAAATATCGTGGGCAGCAATATCTTTAACATCCTGTTTGTGGTGGGCGTGTCTGCCCTGATTACGCCGGTGCCTTTTTCGGCGGAATTTTATGCCGACATGTGGATTGCGGCGGCGGCAGGCGTGCTGCTCCTGGCATGCAGTGTGAAGGGACGGAAACTGGGACGCCGGGGCGGGATTGCCATGTTGGCCGGATATGTTCTGTATTTTGTTTTTATCTGTTTGTAAGGATGTCCTGTGAGAAGATGCCCGTTTCATGCTCTGTCCGACTACAGGTTTCGCAAAGCGTTTCATGCGATTCTGATAAAAGGCACGCCTCTTTGCGCCATATTCAATTGTAGGAAATTGTTCTTGCTTCCTAAACAGTATAACTTACTGGAGGGTTTGCTTTTTCGAAAGTTTTCTGCACAGGATTGGTTTTCTTCCGCAACAATTTGGGAATAAATAAAGTATCGCTGATGGAAGCGGTTTGAACTGCATTCCGCAAAAGAATTCACAGGAGAAGAGTATATGGATATTTTTAACGGACTGACACTGATCGGAGGTTTAAGCCTGTTTTTATTCGGTATGAACATCATGGGCCAGGCCCTGGAGCGCAGGGCAGGAGGGAAGCTGCGAAGCCTTTTGGGAAGGTTTACCACAGGAAAGGCGGCCGGGTTGTTGACGGGGCTTGTGGTGACAGCGGTAATACAGAGTTCTTCCGCTACCACGGTTATGGTGGTGGGATTTGTCAATTCAGGGCTTATGACATTACGGCAGGCCGTCAATGTGATTATGGGCGCCAATGTGGGCACCACGGTGACTGCCTGGATATTAAGCCTGGCGGGAATTGACAGCGGCAGCTGGTACATCCGCCTGTTGAAACCCTCCTCCTTCACGCCCATCCTGGCCTTTGGGGGAATTATCCTGTACATGTTCTGCAGGGGGGAGAAAAAGAGGGATACCGGGCTGATCCTTCTGGGCTTTGCCACGCTGATGTTCGGCATGGAAACCATGTCCGGGGCGGTATCCGGCTTAGGGGAGCTTCCGGCCTTCCAGAAGTTCTTCATCATGTTCCGGAATCCCATCCTGGGAGTCCTGGCAGGAGCGGTGCTGACGGCTCTCATCCAGTCCAGTTCCGCATCCGTGGGGATCCTTCAGGCACTGGCGGTGACGGGGCAGGTCTCCTATGGGGCGGCGATTCCCATCATCATGGGGCAGAACATCGGCACCTGCCTTACCGCCATGCTCTCCTCGGTGGGCGCCAATAAGAATGCCAAAAGGGCGGCCATGGTGCATCTGTCTTTCAACTGCATCGGAACAGCGGTATGGCTGACGGCATTCTGTATTGCCAGGGGGATTTTCCATCTGTATTTCCTGGACGAGCCCGCGTCCCTTCTGGGTATTGCGGCGGCCCATTCGGTTTTCAATATCCTGTGCCTGCTGCTGATGCTGCCCCTGTCCGGCGCACTGGAGAAACTGGTCACAAGTATGGTGCCGGAGGAGAAGCAGACAGAAGAATATATGGAACTGGACGAGCGTCTCTTTGCGGCACCTTCTATTGCCCTGGAGCGCTGCCACAGGGTTACCGGCTCCATGGCGGAGCTGTCCGTGGCGTCCCTGAAGGAAGCCATGGAAGCATTGGGAGCCCTGACGCCGGAACTGGCGGATTCCATCCGGCTGAAGGAGGAGAAGACGGATTACTATGAGGATATCCTGAGCACCTATCTGGTAAAGCTGAGCGCCCTGCGGATTTCCGCGGCGGACAGTACGGAAGCGGCGAAGCTGTTAAAGATTATCGGGGATTTCGAGCGGATTTCTGACCATGCGGTGAACCTGCTTCGGGCCGCGGAGGAGATGGCGGACAAAGACCGGAAGTTTACCGATACGGCGCGCGGGGAACTACAGGTGCTCTGCAGGGCGGTGGGGGAGATCCTGGAGCTGTCTGCGCGGGCATTTCTGGAGCAGGACCTGGAGGCCGCGGCGGCGGTGGAGCCTCTGGAGCAGGTAATAGACCGGTTAAAAGAGGAGATGAGGACCAGGCACATCCGGAGGATGCAGCAGGGCGGCTGTTCCATCACGGCAGGATTCGTGTGGTCTGACCTGCTGACGGATCTGGAGAGGACGGCGGACCACTGTTCCAACATTGCAGGCTGTATGTTGGATATGGCGCAGCAGAGCTTAAGCCTCCACGAGCACCTGCGGGAGTTCCGGGACGGCAGTGAATCGTTCCGCAGGAAGTTCCAGGAATTTCGTGAGAAATATGTCCTGGAATAAGTTATAAAATCTAAAAATTTAATATATTTTTTATTTTTTCGTCCAAAAGTTACATTGCGGACACCTGCTGCAATATGGTATAATTTTTATATGTGTCGGGATTTTTTGTCCCACCGTTTTTCTGTCCTGCAGTATTGAAATATCCGGCAGAAAATCGATAGGAAGAAACAAGGAGGCAGGTGCTGTATGCAGAAACGTATTTTGGTTGTGGATGACGACAAAATGAATTTAAGGAGAACAACCCTGATTTTGGAAAAGCATTATGAGGTGCTCCTGGCGGAGTCCGGGCAGGAGGCGCTTGAAAAGCTGAAAGACGAACAGATCGATTTGGTTCTTCTGGATATCGCCATGCCGGGCATGAACGGCATCGAGACTTTTGAGAGAATGAAGGAGGACGGACTGGAGATCCCGGTGATTTTTCTGACGGCTTCCGGATATGAGGATGATGTGATGACGGCCATCCGGATGGGGGCGGTGAATTACCTGAAGAAGCCTTACATCCCCAAGAGCCTGCTGGAGCGGGTGGAAAAGGAGTTTGAGAAGGAATGAGGACGGAATCACAGACAAGCATTCACCTGCTTATGGCAGGGACTCTCAGCATTTTGACCCTGTTTCTGGGACTGGTCGCGCTGACCATGTCCTGGGAGCTGTGGATGGTTCTCCTGATGGTCCTGGGCTGCATGGCGGTCTGGTGGCTCCACATCGGGAGAGTGGGCTCGGATATACTGTATGAAAATATCTGTACGGGACTGTTGTTGGTCGAGTTTTTCTTCTTTGGGGTTCACGAATCCTGTCTGCATGACATCCCCATGATGACCTGTGTGGTACTGCTGTTGCTATCACTGCTGAACAGGAAGCGTCTCCTGTTTATTGCCGTAGGCCTGTATGTAGCGCAGATTTTGTATCACTTTCTGCTGTTGGGCACCATCGGCCGCGGCATGGCTGACAGGGAGTCGCTGCGCCTGCTGATGGGGGCCGCCGCGGTGGCAGGCTCTTTGATTGTCACAAGATACCGTATCAACAGGAGGCAGGGAGAGCGGGCAAAATACGACAGCATGCAGGACCAGCTTGCCACAGCGGTACAGCAGAACGCGGATTTCCTGTCCAATGTGTCCCATGAGCTGCGCACGCCTGTCAATATGGTAATCGGCATCAGCGAAGTGGCACTGGGAAAAGAAATATCCCCGGAGATTCAGGAGAACCTGCGCTCCATCAAGATGGCAGGGAAGCGCCTGTCAGGCCAGATCAGCAATATACTTGACTACACGGAGATTGTAGAAGGCACTTTGGCGGCGGTCCAGGAGCCTTACAGGATTACGTCGGTGATAAACGACATCATGGCCATGACTGCCCTGCAGAACGGAGGCAATAATCTGGAGATGGTTTACGACATTGACCCCAGGGTGCCGTCGGTGCTGATCGGCGATCCGGAGAAGATATCCCATGTCCTGAGAATTCTGGTGGAAAATTCCCTGAAATTTACGGAGGAGGGCGGAATCGGCCTGTGCATCGGCTTCCGGAGGGAGAGCTACGGGATTAACCTTGTGATTGATCTCTATGATACCGGTATCGGCATGAACGAGTCCCAGCTGGGGCAGATTACCGATGATTTCTATCAGGCAGATTCCGGAAGCCGACGTTATGTGGGCGGACTGGGCCTGGGGATTCCCATAGCCAGGGGCCTGCTTCATGCCATGGGCGGTTTTATTCATTTTGAGAGCAGAGAACAGCAGGGCATGCAGATACATATCACCGTTCCCCAGGGGGTGGTGGACGATACGCCCTGTATTCAGTTTCCCAATTCCCAGAAGCTGTGTATTGCGTGCTTTTTCAAGCCAGAGCGGTACAGCAGGGATGAGGTGAGAAGATTTTATGACAGGATGATTCTGCATCTGGTGGAGGGCCTTGGAATTGAGGGCTATCAGGCGCACAATTTTGAGGGTCTGCTGAAGCTGCAGAGGGATCACAAGCTGACCCATATATTCATAGCCCAGAGGGAATATATGGCCAATCCTCCTTATTATGAGGAACTGGCGGAGACGGTTCCGGTGGCGGTGATTGCGGAGAAGGATTTTGTTCTGGATGCGGACAGCCGCCTGCTTGTGCTGCGCAAGCCTTTCTTTGCGCTGTCCATTGTAAACCTGATTGGAGGCGACGAACAGGGGAACAACTTCGAGGAGGACCGGGCGGCAGGGCGCAGGCCTTTTACCTGCAGGGACGTGAGGGTACTGGCTGTGGATGACGAGGAGATGAACCTTTTGGTGGCAAAAGGAGTCCTGGGCAGCTACGGCATATCGGTTGATACCTGCTTAAGCGGCAGGGAGGCGGTGGAGCTGTGCGCCAGGACTGTCTATGATGTGGTGTTCCTGGATCATATGATGCCTGGTTTCGACGGTGTGGAGACGCTGCGGCGCATCCGGGAACTGGACAACGGAACGTACCGGGAGGTTCCGATCATCGCCCTGACGGCAAATACCATCAGCGGGGCCCGGGAAATGTTCCGGCACGAGGGATTTGACGAGTTTATCCCCAAGCCCATAGAGCGCTCTGTCCTGGAGCGGGTGCTGCGCCGGGTGCTGCCGGAGGAATGCCTGCAGTATGATGCGGGGCATAAGGTACAGGAGACGACATGGGAAGGAGAGGCTGCGGACCGGGCAGGGGAACCGGAATCCGCAGCCTCTGTGGGAGAGGGGGATGCCGCAGGGGAGGAAACCGCGCATTGCTCCGGAAATAAAGAAAAAGAAGCGTACGGGCACCGTTCCGGAGATATGGACGGCGCGGGAGGCGCAGCCGGAGACGGGGCGGATACACCTGCGCAGGAACAGGCTCCTGCCTACGGTTCCCTTGTGCGTGCAGGCATCAACGTAAGTGTGGGGTTGGATTACTGCGGAGGGGATGACGGGTTTTATCTGGAGATGCTGCATATGTTCCATGACCAGAGGGCGGAGAAGGAGGCGGAGCTGAACAGCTACTATGAGGCCGCCGACTGGACGGATTACGGCATCAAGGCCCATGCCCTGAAGAGCACGGCACTGACCATCGGCGCGGAAGCACTTTCCGCCAAGGCGAAGGAACTGGAGATGGCAGGCAAGGAGGGCGATGAGGCCTTCATCAGGGAGAACCACAGCATTCTTCGGCAGATGTATGAGGAAGTGTGCGAAAGTATTGCCAATTTATAAGTGAAAGATTACATTTTATAAATATGTGTCCGGGAGGGGACGGGGGTTTCCCGAACGGACAGTGGGAGTTTGACATGTTTAAAAAATGGCTGCAAATCATTTTTGACCACAAAATCAGCCTGCGGGAGCGGATGTTCCGCCTGGTGACGGGCATCAGCATGATTGCGCTGATTTTTATCCTGGTTCTTGGCAGGTTTACGGCGAATCTGCTGATATTGCCTGCCTGTCTGATTTTCATGTATGTGGTGGCGAAGGTAAGTATCCAGAGGGACTGTATCAACACGGGAGCCACGGCCACGGTGGTGATGCTGCTTTTGCTGTTTCCCGTGGTGTTTTTTACCGGAGGAGGGCTTTACGGCGGAGTGCCTGAATGGTTCGTGCTCTGCTTCATCTATATCAGCATTACCCTGGAGGGGAAGCGAAAGGGAGTGTTTTTTCTGTTATGTGTGGCGGAAACTCTGTGCTGTTATTATCTAGCCTATTTTTATCCGAATCTGGTTCTGCCAAACACCGAGGCCCAGGCTTATTTTGACTCTGCCCGTTCCGTTATTGTGGCGGGCTTCCTCACCAGTGTGCTGCTTCTGTTCCAGAACTATCTCTATGAGGAGGAGAAGAAGCTGACCATACAACAGAAGCACGAGATTGAGGAGCTGAACCAGGCGGAGAATCATTTTTTCTCCAGTATGAGCCATGAGATCCGCACGCCGATCAACACCATTATCGGGCTGAACGAGATGATTCTGCGGGAGGCTATTTCCGATGAGGTGGCGGAGAACGCCAGAAATATCCAGGGCGCCAGTAAGATGCTGCTGACGCTGATTAACGATATTCTGGATTTGTCCAAAATCAAATCGGGCAAAATGGAGATTGTGAATGTGTCCTATGAAACAGGGGAGCTTTTCTCCGAGATTGTGAACATGATCTGGATTAAGGCCAGGGAAAAAGGGCTTGAGTTCAAGCTGCATGTGGATCCCTCCATTCCCAGTATGCTCTGCGGCGACGAGGTGCGCATTAAGCAGGTACTGGTGAATCTGCTGAATAACGCTGTAAAATATACAAAAGAAGGCACCGTTACCCTGTCCGTGCGCTGTGAGCGTGTGGGGGTGAACCGGGTGCGTGTCTGGTATTCCGTGGAGGATACGGGACAGGGGGTGAAAAAGGAGAATATCCCATATATTTTTGATGCTTTCCGGCGGGTGGACGAGAAGCGGAACCGGCATATCGAGGGCACCGGACTGGGCCTTAGCATCGTCAAGCAGCTTGTGGAGCTGATGGGGGGCGAAATCAGCGTCAACAGTGTCTACATGAACGGCTCCACCTTCCTGGTAACTTTGGAGCAGGATATCATGAGCGAGCGTGAACTGGGTACATTTACTTTAAGTTCCCGCAGGAAGGTGCATGAGGGGGAGCAGTACCAGAAGAGCTTTGAGGCGCCCAATGCCCATCTGCTTGTGGTGGATGACAACGAGATGAACCTGATGGTGGTGAGTAAGCTGCTGTCGGATACCAGGATTCAGATTGACACGGCTTCCAGTGCCGCGGACTGCCTGCGGCTGACCCAGTATCAGCATTATGACTGTATTCTGATGGACCACATGATGCCCGAGATGGACGGGATAGAGTGTCTCCATGCCCTCCATTCCCAACCCGGAGGATTATGCCAGGATGTGCCTGTAATCGCGCTGACGGCCAATGCGGGAAGCGACAATCAGATGCTTTACCGGAAGGAGGGGTTCAGCGGCTATCTGGCCAAGCCCATCAGCGGCGCCATGCTTGAGGCCGCGGTGATGAGCATCCTTCCCAAGGAACTGGTAATGTTAAGCGAGACGGCAAGCCAGTCCGAAATCGGAAAGGATGTGCTGATATTCGAACAGGCGAAACGGATTTCCCTGATGGTTACCACGGACAGTGTGTGCGATTTGCCGGAAGACCTGAAGAAGAGATTCGGCATCTGTGTATGCCCGTATTATGTGTGTACGGAGCAGGGGCGGTTTCTGGATGATATGGAGCTGATGGCGGATGAGCTGCTTTTCCATATGACGGAGGGAAAGAGCGCCATTTCTCAGCCGCCGGATGTGGAGGATTATGAGCGGTTTTTCGCCCAGAGGCTGACGGAGGCGCAGAATGTGATCCATATCACCATGGCAAAGCATGTCAGCGAGGGATACCGCAATGCCCTGGAGGCGGCGAAATCCTTTGAAAACGTGACAGTGGTGGATTCCGGGCATCTCTCCAGCAGCCTGGGGCTGTCCGTGCTGTATGCGGCTTATATGGCGGAAAACCATGCTTCCAGGGACGAGATTGTGAAGACCGTGAAGAAGCTGCGGCGCTATATCTCATCCGCCTTTATCATTGACAGCACCCATATGATGTGCCGGGCGGGGCAGATTTCCCGGAATGTGCAGGTATTGTGTGATGCTTTGCTGCTGCATCCTGTCATTGTGTTGCGGAAAAGCCGGATGGCGGTGGGCAGCATGGAGATGGGCAGTTTCCATCATGTGATGAAGCAATATATCCGGAAAGTGCTTGCCAATACAAGGGCCATTGACAAGCGGCTCCTGTTCATCACCTATGCGGGAATGGACGAAGAGAGCCTTCAGTATATTCAGGAACTGGTGCGGCAGTATTGTCCTTTTGAGCGGGTTTACCTGCAGAAAGCGTCTGCCGCCATTGCCAGTAACTGTGGGGCAGGGTCTTTTGGGCTGTTGTTTATGAAGAAAAATGACGCGGTGATTTCCTATTCGGAGGTGTCCCGATAATGGAAAATTGAAAGGGGAAGGAGTCAGACAGGAGAATTCGATGGAAATTGAGTTATACTGGAATAGACCAAATGGATAGAAGCAAAGAATTAGAATAGCGGCATAAGACTGGAAGAAATGGAAGAAGGAGGATATGGAGAAAATACTGGTGGCGGAAGACGATGAAAGCGTCAGAGCGGAACTGACACGGCTGCTGTGTGCAAACGGCTACAGGGTTGTCAGCGAGCCGCCCTGTGACATGGCTCTGTTGGACGTGAACCTGCCGGGGGAAAGCGGCTATGAAATTTGCCGGCGGCTGCGGACGCAGTGGGATATCCCCGTGATTTTCCTGACGGGAAGGGACTCGGCGGAGGATGAGCTCCTGGGCTTCGGCGTGGGGGCGGACGATTATATCCGGAAACCTTATAATTCCGCCGTGCTTCTGGCGCGCATAGCCAGGCTTTTGAAGCGAAAGGGCAGAAGCGTCATGACGGCGCGGGATCTGACTTTGAATCTGGCGGAACTGACTGTGTACAGGGACGGGCAGAGCAGGGAGCTCACCAAAAACGAAACCCGTATCCTGGCGTGCCTGATGGAAAAAGGGCTGTGCGCCAAAGAGGAGCTGATAGAGGATCTGTGGCAGAACAGTCTTTATGTTGATGAGAATACTTTGTATGTGAACATAAACAGGCTCCGTGAAAAACTGGCAAAACTGGGGGCAGGTGATTATATACGGACAGTCCGGGGCGTGGGGTATCGGTTATGAGACACAATGGGAGGCATTCCGGGACAGAGGATTTTGGAGACAGGCATATTATCAGGAAAGCGGCTCGGCGCATTTGGGGTACCGTACATTTAAAAGCGGTTCAACGCCTTCGGAATGCCGTACATTCAAAAACGGTTCAGTGTCTTCGAGATACCGTACATTCCAAAGCGGTTACACTGTGCTTTTTGGGTATGGGAGGACTGGGAATAGGAAGCATTTTTGCGGTTGCAGGCGTAAGCGCCGCATTGATTGCCATATTGGCGGCGGCGTTCCTGTGTCTGGTCTTTTTCTGGCTGCTTGCATGCGGTTTTGTGGAACAGAAGCGGATTGACGGACTGGAGAGGCTGCTCGCGGGGTTTCCGGAAAAATATCTTCTGGGGGAGGTTCTGCCAAAGCCTGTAAACAGCACGGAAAAACGTTATTTCCGGATAATGCGGGAGGTTTCCGCCTCTGCGGTGGGCATTGCGGAACAGGCCAGACGGGAGAAGGAAGAATACAGCGACTATGTGGAGAGCTGGATTCACGAGATGAAGACGCCTCTGACAGCGTGCTCTCTGATTCTTGACAACGGGGGAGACGCGCGGAAGCTGCGGAGGGAGCTGAAGCGTGCCGATAACCTGACGGAAAGCATCCTCTATTATGCCAGGCTGCGCACTGCAGAAAAGGATGTGAAAATCAGCCGGTTTTCCGTATCGCAGGTTGTGGGGGAAGCCGTGAAGGATCAGATGGCCCTGCTGATTGGGGCAGGAATAAGTGTGGAAACTGAGGGGGATTTTCGGGTTTATTCCGATGAAAAGTCCCTTTGCTTTATTCTGAAGCAGCTGCTGATTAACTGTGCCAAATATTGTCCCGGATGCCGGATTACTATCAAGGCGGATGCCGGTGTGCTGTCGGTTCAAGACAATGGCCCCGGCATTCCGGCTCATGAACTGCCCCGGGTGACGGAACGGGGCTTTACCGGAGGCGGCGTGGGGAGACAGCAGGATGTGGAAAGGAACAGGCAGCAGACCTTGGAAAGGAAGAGACAGCAGGGGACCGGAATGGGGCTGTATATTGTAAGGGAACTTTGCCGCCGCCTGGATATTACGATGCGGATAGAATCCAGGGAGGGGGAATTTACCTGTATTACGTTCTCCTTTGACAGTATGGCTGCCTGGTCATGAAGCGATATGTAATTTTACAAATGAGGCATGACTGATGTGTCGAATTGGGTAACAAGTTGCAGGTAATTAACGGAATAAAGGCGTTGTCCTAAGCTTTTATTCCATATCCATTTGGGAGAGTTGGTGCATCTGATCCCGCTTTGCATAGATTACAGCAGTTATCTGGACTTTCTGTGACTTTCACGATATAAGTTTCTGGCATTATTGTAGCCCTTTCCGCAAATCTGCAAAGACATCTGATACAGGGCGGGATTCATCAGATTTGGCTTGTGATAATCCGGTTCCCATGATTGAGTTGAATTCTGCCGTAGTTATTGAATCACTTGTTACGGGTTCATCAGGAACAGACAGGGGAAAGGGGATGCTCCTTGTCATGATAATCTGTTTATACAGCATATTGATTATGACAAAGGCTGGGACACCTAGCCTTGACATGATGGATTCAGCCTGTTCTTTGATTTCAGGTTCAACACGAGCCAGTACATTTGCGCTTTTTGTAGCCATGATTTTATCGCCTTTCTTATTGATATGGTTTATTATGCACGATTGTATAACTATTAGCAATACAAAAGTTCTAACCCCAATCTTACAAAACCGTAAGAAAAACCATAAACTGTGTTAGAACAAACTGCTCCATCCTGTGTTACAATAAATCCGTAGGTTGGAAAAACCCCGGGCCGGCAGGGGGATGCCAAAACCGGAATGAGAGGTAACAGGTATGGATGCCATTTTAGAGCTGAAAAATGTAACAAAATATTATGGAAGCGGAAGCGTTGTCACAAAAGCGTTGGATGGGATTTCCTTTTCTGTGAGGAAAGGAGAGTTCACCGCCATCATGGGCGCTTCCGGTTCGGGGAAAAGTACTCTTTTAAACGTAATCTCAACGATTGACCGGGTCAGTGCAGGTGAAATCCGGGTGGAGGGAAGGTTGCTGACAGCCATGAAGGAAAAGGAGCTATCCCTTTTCAGGAGGGACAGACTGGGCTTCATCTTTCAGGAATACAATCTGTTGGACACTCTGACCATAGGGGAGAATATTGTGCTGCCCCTGAATCTGAAAAAGCTTCCCTATGAAAAAAGCGTTCAGGAACTGCATTCAGTGGCGAAAACCCTGGATGTAACGGAACAACTGGATAAATTTCCACATGAACTTTCAGGGGGGCAGAGACAGCGGGCGGCCTGTGCCAGAGCCATCATAACAAGCCCCGCCCTGGTACTGGCGGATGAGCCGACAGGAGCACTGGATTCCGCCAATGCAAGGAAGCTGATGGACACTTTTCAGCTGATGAACCGCTCCCTTGGCTCTACCATTCTCATGGTCACCCATGACCCGCTGATGGGTTCTTATGCGGACAGGGTGCTGTTTCTGAGGGATGGGAAGATATGGAGCGAGGTGTACAGGGGGGAGCGGAGCAGGCAGGAGATGTATGGGGAAATCTGGTCTGTGTCCGCGGCGTTGGGAGGTGAGAGTGATGTATTTTAAACTGGCGGCAAGGAATGTAAAAAGACAACTGGGGAACTATCTGATTTACTTTATGACCATAGCGCTTACTGTGGCCCTGCTTTTCGCCATCAACAATATCATCTACAGCGACAGCCTTTCTGTTTTCATGGACAGGGGAGAGGGCGCACGGGACGCGCTGCAGATTATGGTGATTATGATTTCCGCAGTGGTGGCTTTTGTACTGGGCTACGCCACGTCGTTTCTGTTGAAACGCAGGAAGCGTGAGTTCGGCGCCTATCTGACACTGGGTATGAACCGGCGGAATATCCTGGTTATTTTTCTGGCGGAAACATTCATCATCTGTCTCATTGCCCTGGGAGCGGGCCTGGCGGTGGGGGCATTCCTGTTCCAGGGGCTGATGGCGTTCATGATGAAGCTTCTGGAGATGGAGTTTGACATTGCCGCTTATTCCGTGGAGGGGCTGTTTCGCACGGTGCTGCTGACAGCGGGGATTTTCTTTCTGGCCTCGGCGGCATCCGCAGGCTACCTGAAGCGTGTCAGTATTTATGACCTGATTCATGGGGAGAAAAAGGTGGAAGGAAAGGTCCGGCATCCGTTTTTATGGCTGATTGTGACGATTGTGTCATTTATTGGCCTGGCCGCCAGTGGTATCCTGTTCTGGCATAAACTGGATACTGCGCTGAAGGGAGGCACTGTGGAGGGCCTTGAATATCTGCTTGCAGGTTTTATCCTGTTCACTGCGTTATCTCATATGGGAGCCGCCAAAAGCATCGTGCCTTTTCTGCTTGGCAGAAGCAGGTTTTGCAGCCGTGGCTCCAATACCTTCGTACTGCGTCAGCTCTCGGGAAACTTAAGCGCCAATTCCGTCATGCTTGGATGTCTGGCCCTGCTGATGAGCCTTGCGGTGGTGGGAACCAATGTCTCTTTTATCCAGAAGGCAAGCCAGGAGGAGGCGCTGAACATGGCGTATCCCTATGATATCATGTATTATTCCAATAAATATGAGCGGGAGCGAGAGATTCCCCTGCAGGAGGCGGAGGCGCTTATCGAGGAATATGCGGGAATCAGGCAGATGATCCCCTGGCGTATTTTTGAATCGGGGAGACTGGATTTTTACAGCCGCACGGAATGGTACGAGGAGTGGATGGCGCCTAACGACAGCTTTATGCCCCTCAGCGATTTCAATGCAGTGATGGCGCCCCTTGGCGTGAAGCCGGTGGCACTGGACGGAGAGTTTATGATTGTGTGCAACAATTCCAAAGCCGCCCGGCCGGACTGGACGGACATGGTTTGGGAGCAGGGCGGGAAGACTTATACCTTCCACAGCTGTAGGGAAGATTATCCGAAAATCAGTTATCTGTATTTTTATGTGGTAGTGCCGGACGAGGCTGTGGAGGGACTGGACTGCGTGGAGCAGAGCAGGGCTTATGTCACGGAAAAGCACATGTTCGACGGGATGGGCCTGAAACAGGCGCTTGCCCATCTGCTGTGGGAAGGAGAGGACGGGAGGATCGAGTTTGAGATCCGTGAATATGCCAGGCAGGAAGAAAATAATGTATCGGCAATCCTTGTGGTGGGAGCGCTCTTTGCCTCCGCGGTATTTCTGCTGATGGCCATGGCAATCCTGGCTCTGAAAACACTTTCCGCCCTGGGGGAAGACAGGCGGCGGTATGAAATCCTGTTCCGCCTGGGGCTGGGCGTGGGAGAGCAGGCAAAAGCCCTGTTCCGGCAGACCTTCAGTTTCTTTCTGCTGCCGTTTGTGCTGCCCCTGCTTATGGGGATTCCGGTGGCTGCGGCGGGTGTGCATGTGATGCGGATGGAAAATATGGAAGCTTCCGCGTCCATGGTGCCGTTGATTGCAGGGGTTGTGGCTGTGGTGATGACATTTTTGTATCTGCTTTATTATACGGCCACGTATCTGATTGCGAAGCGGATAGTGGTGTGGGAGTGAATTTCGGGGGCGGCGGACGTTCTCCTGGCGGCTTTTGGCACTTGGCAAAGAAAGCTTGCGTATTCCGGCAAAATTTTGGTTTCGGCCTGTTTCGGGTCAGGCATTGCCAAATATAGCTGGTGCAGCTAAGTCTGTTCCAAAAGGTAAACCTCCATATCCACCGCTCCCAGGTCACGCTCCATGCAATAACAGCGATACAACAGGGAAGCATCCTCCCATGCCAGGGAGGGATCCTCCTGCAGGAGGGCCATCAGGCGTGTGCCCTCCAGTTTCGCCCATGCTTCCTCCCGCGTGCAACGTTCCTCTAATAATTTCCTCCTTTGGGAAGTCAAGTGGACAGGCACTTATACCTGTTCCCACGGAACAACAAAGCAGTGATGGGTAACCGTCAGAAAGGCCTTCAGGGAAAGGGGCAGTCTGGTCCCAATTTCTTTCTCCAGCTCTTCAATCTCCTCATCCGGAATCCTGGCCGGAACCAGTTTCCACTTTTTCCATTCTTCATTGGGATCCGCGTCATCGCTCCACATTTCTTTTTCATTTTCCCCGAGAGGAAGTTTCACACGGATTTCTTCCTGCGAAAGCTTCTGATAATACTGTTCAAAAAAATTTCTCATGTATTCCTGATACTCGGCATAGGTCATTTCGGCACCTTCCTTATTTCTTCCAGTTTATCTATGACTCTATTATACCGCAAAAGTTTTACAGAGGAAAGCTCTTGTTTTTGTGGCGAAACGATAAAAACTCGCTCATTTTTTGTGGTCAAACGATAAAAATTCCCTCATTTTTTCGCAAACCTAAGAAAGACAGCAGATTTTCAGTTGTTTTGGTTGAAAAAGGAACGTACTTTTTGTATAATATAGAAACAAAATCATTTCAGGCAGAATAACGCACTCTATAGTGAAAACGGCAGATTATCTTGGTAAAACAACCCTGGCACTGAAAGACTACGGGGAGCTCCCGTTACGATTCGGTAAGGATTTTTTTGCCACAGACACAGCAATCAGAAAGAAGCAGCAATATATCAGTGAACTTGAAAAAGTGAAAAAATCCGGGGATCTGAAAACCGTTTCCATCTGGGAAGAGCAGATACGGCATCTTGAGCGGATTTCCACATTCCGGATTGATTCCGACAGGCTGACCTATGCAAATTCCCATGGTGACTTTCATATTGGCCAGGTAATTGTGAAGGATAATGACATCACGGTGATTGACTGGACCTCCGCCTGCCGGTTACCGGTATGCCTTGATGTGATTACTTCCTATGTGTTTGCAAGCCCTGACTGTAGCAGAGGCGCTGTCGACGCGGAAGGCCTGAACAGATATATCCGGGGCTATACAAAATATTTTCCGCTTACAGAGTATGATATCAAAACAATGCCTTATGTTCTCTATTTCTGGCACTGCATCTGTAACTATTGCCCGGACGAACTTGCAGGTATTGCTGAAAAATATCAGCCGATTGCTATGCTGATTCAAAACCTGCTGAACTGGCTTTATGTACATGTGGAAGAACTGTCCGAAGACATATGGAAGTCTTTTTATAGATATACCAATCGTGAAAAACATATGTGATACATAATAAAACTTGATTTATATACGTTCAGGGAATGCTCCGGCTTCCATTTCGTCCCGCAGCCATTCCCCATACATATACTCACATTTGGGCGGAAAGCGCCATGGAAGAATGTCATTCTGATTGACAACGGTTATTTCTATGGGGCGTTTTTCCGGATTGCCCACAGCGCCGGAGGCATCCATGACCTGCCGGGTTAACTCTGCCCTGATCCGGTCTGTCATTTCTGAATTTGTGAGTACCAGGATATCTATGTCACTGTCCGGGTGGAGGCCGCCCAGAACAGCAGAGCCGTATAAATATATACTCAATATCTGATTTTCTAATAAAGTGGTTGTGATAGAAACTGTCTGTTATATCTGTCCGGGATAATTCAACCTATCCAATTTCATTTAAAACCTCCGTGGAAAAATGATATTTACTGTTGTTTGCTGTCCAGTATAACATGAAAGTAAGGAAATGAACATAGTGAAGTAAACACGACAATATCATTCTTCCAGGATGAAAATAAATAATCATTTCTACCAGGCATGGAAAGAACCAATAAAGGATTGACACCGAACTCCATCTCCTGTATAATAATTAATGACCTAAAGTCAATAACAATGAAAGGAGGTTGGATACTATTGGCCAGACCTGTGAAAAAAGCGCCGGAGCAATGGAAAAAAGAAATTATGGAGGCGGCGAAGAAGCTGTTTTTAACCAGGGGCTATGAGGAGACTGCCATTACGGATATCATGGAACTGGCAGGCGGGGCGAAGGGAATGTTCTACCGTTTTTTCCAGAGCAAGGAGGAGGTTATGCACGCTTTGGGGGATCAGATGTTTTTGGAAAATAATCCTTTTGAGGCTGTCAGGGGGCGTTCGGATCTGAACGGGCTGCAGAAGATCCGGGAAGTGCTTGCCCTGGACAGGGGCGATGGAGAACGGGAGGAATTGAGCACCCAGGCAGTTCCTATCCTGAAGGACCCGCGCATCCTGGCGGCAGCGGTGGAGGCGAACCGGCGTGTGCTGACGCCCCTGTGGTTTGAACTCATTGAGGAAGGGCGGCGTGATGGCTCAATTCGGACGGAGTATGCAAGGGAGCTTTCGGAACTGCTGCCGCTTGTCAATTTCTGGATGATGCCTTCCGTATTTCCGGCGAGTGAGGAGGAGATTCAGCATAAGTGCAGGTTTATTGCGGAGGTTCTTTCGGTGATGGGGCTTCCGATTGTGGAGGATGAAATGTACGGAAGAGCGGGGCGGATACTGGGGAGAAGGCATCCAATGGGAGAAAGGCATCCAATGGGAGAAAGGCATCCCATGGGAGAAAGGCATCCCATGGGAGAAGAGCAACCCATAAAAGAAGGGGGTAACAAATGAAACAGAAGCTGTTTACAAAAAATTTCACACTCCTTGTACTGGGGCAGTTAAGCTCCCTGTTCGGCAATTACATCCTGCGTCTGGCGCTGTCCATGTATGTGTTGGAAGTGACCGGTTCGGCGGCCGTATTTGCAGGGATTTTGTCTGTTGCGGCGGTTCCCGCCATCCTGTTATCGCCCCTGGGCGGCATCCTTGCTGACCGGATGGACAGGCGGAATATCATGGTGGCGCTGGACACTTTGACAGGAGTATCTGTATTGTGTGCGGCAGTGCTTTTATCCCGGGAAAATGCCATTGCGGTAATCGGTGTGCTACTTGTGATACTCTCTGTCCTTGGTGCGTTTGAGACGCCCACGGTGCAGGCCTGCATCCCCCAGATGCTTTCCGGCGAGCTTATCGTTAAGGGAAATGCGGCTGTAAACCAGGTGGCTTCCCTCTCTTACCTGATAGCGCCTTTGCTTGCCGGCGTGCTGTATGCGGCCTTTGGGCTGAAGCCTGTAATGTATGCAAGCGTCGCATGTTTTTTCATTACGTCGCTGTTTGAATGTTTCATCAGACTGGGACAGCCGACAGGGGTTTTCCAGGGAAATATTCTGTCCATGGTAAAGGAGGATTTCATCAGCAGTCTCCGGTTTATTACAAGGGAACAGACAGATATCCTGAAGATGCTGCTTCTGGCAGCGCTTTCCCGTTTCTTTGTGATGGGGGTTGCTTTGGTGGGGCTGCCTTTCATTGTGAGGACGATTCTGGGACTGGATGCGAAATACTACGGCGGGGCGGAAAGCGCTCTGGCTGTGGCCACCATCCTGGGAAGTATTGCCGCAGGGCTTCTCACTGGGAAGCTTAAAACCGGCAGGTTATCTTATGTGCTTGCGGCGATTGGAGCCTGTATCCTCCCTGCCGGGGCCGTTTTTCTCTTTCCCTCCGGCACGGCTGTGAGGTATGCCGTGAATGTGGCCGCTTTCTGCGGCGCGCAGGCGGCAGTCAGTATTTTCTCCATTTTCGCGGTGTCCATGATTCAGCAGAACACGCCCGGCCATCTGATCGGAAAGGTGATGGCTTATACTTCCGCGATTACCATGTGCGCACAGCCGGCGGGGCAGATGGTATACGGTTTCTGGTTTGACGGGTGCCGTGAGGAGGTCTATCTGGTACTGATTCCCACAGGCATTCTGGTGTGCTTGGTTGGACTGCTTTCAGCGGGATTTTTTAGAAAAATGGAGAAAAAGCCGGCTGAGGAGACTCAATTACCGCTTGTTTGACGCAGAACAATCTGCCATGGTAAACTGAATTCATCATAAGGAATTGTCTTTCGACAGCTCCTAAGGAAGCCCGCTTCCTGAACCAAGTGAAATTGAAAGTGTCCGGACAGTGCGGAAACGGAGGAAAGTGATGAATATTGGAGAAGTCATAAAGCGCAGGCGGCAAAAGAGAAATATGACACAGGCGGAATTGGGGGAACTGCTGAACGTTACGCCTCAGGCTGTATCCAGATGGGAGATGGGTATCTCCTATCCGGATATCGTCATTGTTCCTGAAATATCGAAAGCCCTGGCAGTGAGTGCGGATGAACTTCTGGGCATAAGCCGTCCATCGGAAATTGATTATGGGAGGGAAGCGGAACAGATGACGGACAGGGATGGAGGGGCATGGCCGGAACCGGAAGCCGGAAAGTATGCAGATCCGATTTTGACACAGAGCCAGGTTGACAGTATTTTTGATTATATGCCCTGCTCCGCAACAGGAAAGGGCAGGAGAGTCCTGATTACGGATGACGCGGAATTTCTGAGAACAGTAGTGCAAGGGATTCTGTCCTCAAAAGGACATACTGTCCTGCAGGCGAAGAATGGTCAGGAGTGCCTGGAAATCCTGCGGAGGGAAGCGGTAGATGTGTGCCTGTTGGACATTGTGATGCCGGTCATGGACGGAGTGGAGACATTACGGCGGCCTTGTGGAATACGGGACCCATGAGGAATTAATGGAATTGGATAAAAAATATGCGGAAATGTTTCATATTCAGGCGGCATATTACAGGCAGGAAGGTGAGCGGATGTGAAAAAGAGGATGGCATTAAAAGAAAACAAGAGTTTATCGGCAATATGGCATTTTCTCAAGCTGGCTGACCGCCTGCATTCCGGATATATACCTCTGGCCATAATGTCCGCGGCGGCCGGTTCCATTACTCCATTTTTAAGCATCATAACTACAAGATATCTTATAAATGAGCTGACGGGCGCAAAAAGAATGGAACAGCTGATTTTATATATCAGCATTCTGGTGGTTGGGAATGCCGTTATGGGGGTTGTAAACAGCATAATATGGAAAAAACTGCAGATGTCAGGAGAAAAGCTTGCGGATGGCTTTGAACTGCATGTAGGAAACCATATTATGCATATGGATTTTGAAAAACTTGAAGATGCAAAGATATTAGATAAGAAGGAAAAAGCTTTATATAATATACGGCTTCATGATGCCCTGCTTGGAGGCCCCAAAACCATGGTTGACATCGTACAACTGATTTTTACCTTAATTGGTGTGATTGGGATCATCGTAATATTAAGCCCCGCGCTTGTAGCGGCGCTTTTGTTGCTGACTCTGGTAAACGCATTCTTATATAAACAGATTCAGGTGGTAAAGTTCAGGTTTTATCAGGATATTGCCGTATATAATCGCCAATTTATGTATTTTCAGGGACTGACTCAGGATTTCAAAAATGCAAAAGACGTGCGGATTTATAAAATGTCCGAGTATATCTTAAGCCGCATTCATCAGTATTATCATTCTGTAAATAAAATATTTCATAAAATGTTTCTGCAACAAAGGCGTCATGATGGATTTTTGGCGATTAACATCCAGGCTCAGACTCTGGCGGCCTATGCTTTTGCCGCATGGAGCGTACTTCATGGAGCACTCAGGATTGGCGATTTCGCCATGTACCTATCAGCGGCTAACCAGTTTTCCAGTACGGCAATGCAGTTGATGACGAAACTTGTGGATTTGCAGATGCTTGGCAATGTACTGCAGGATTATATTGCTTTCGAACAATTGCCAAACGTCGGTTCCGGAGGAGGAAGAACATCTGCAGATGTGCATTCCGCAGAAATTGAATTCAGGAATGTATGGTTTCGATATCCGAATACGGAAGCTTATGCGCTGAAGGATATTTCGCTTACCATAAAGAATGGGGAGAAATTATCCATTGTTGGCAGGAACGGATCGGGCAAGACAACATTTATCAAACTGTTATGCAGGCTTTATCAGCCGGAAAAAGGGTGTATCCTGTTTAATGGTGTGGATATTAATGAATTTGAAGAAACGGAATACAGTAAATTATTATCTGTTATATTCCAGGATTATAAAATATTTTCCTTCAGCGTAAGAGAGAACCTGGCTTATAATGAAATTGCTGACGAAAACAGGATCAGAGCCTCATTAGAGCAGGCAGGCATCCTGAGAAAAATAGAGGAATTGCCCCTGGACATTGACACTCCGCTGTATAAAAATTTTGACAAAAATGGGGTGGAGCTTTCCGGAGGTGAAATGCAGAAAATAGCAATTGCCCGTACATTGTATAAAAATGCGCCATTGGTGGTATTGGACGAACCCACCGCAAGTCTGGATCCCTATTCCGAATATGAGGTGTATTCAAGATTAAATAGAATGACGGACCGCAAAACCACGATATATATTTCCCACCGCCTGTCCAGCTGTCGTTTCTGTGATGTAATCGCGGTATTTGACAATGGTGAGCTGGTTGAATATGGAGGCCATGAACAGCTTGTTGGCAACGGTAAATTATATGCTGAAATGTGGCAGGCCCAGGCCCGGTATTATCAATAGCTACGTATGGAAATATTCTGAAGAAGGGTGAGAATTTTGCTGACATTGTGTCGTCTATGTCCGCTTTTTGTGCGGAGCAAAGCTGAAGCCCGTAAAGACGGTGTATAAAAGATACGGCAGTCCTTAAGAGGGAAAGCCGTATCTTTCCATTTGTTATACTCGTTAACGAAAATATCTGTGCCGACCTACCTGTATATCGAGTGAGTGCTTCTGTAATGCAGGGCAGAAAAGCGGCAGTTAAATGCGCTCATGAGTATAATAATACGAAGAGTAATTCACACTTTCGACCGCTACTGCAGGATTTTCCGGATGGAATCCAGGGAGAGATGATAATTCTCCGCAAGGGCGGCGGCATCCGCCCCTTCCCGGTACTGCTGCCGTATCTCTTCGTTGCGCTTTTTATAATATTCCCGGGCGCCGGAGGTTTCGCCCCAGGATTTTCTGGACTGCCGGCGGGGAATATAGAGGGTCTCCCCGGAGACATATTGCTGTAGTTCCTTCAGCAGGCGGTCCGGCAGGATATCCTGGGCGTTTTTATACTTCATTTAAAAAATCCTCTGTTTCTGCATATTCGTGTATACGGCCGCCGCCCTCGGTGATAATGGCGCTCACCCGGACCTTGTCCTCATCCCGGAACGTCTCCCGCAGCGCATTTCCTGTTCCAGACAGCCCTCTCCGCCAGTGCCTGCAGGTTTTCCGCGTCAAAGGCGGACATCAGATCCATTTTCCGGAGGCCGAAGTCTCCGCAGACCTGGTTCAGCTCGCTCTGCAGGTAAATGCCCCACATATAGCTTTTGGCGGCGTCTTTTTCCGAAGTATAATGGCACAGGCGCAGCCAGGTATAGGAGAGTTCGCCGTACCAATCGGCCAGATCCTGAAAATGATGTTCCGGACAGGGGACAGAATCCTTTGTACTGTCTGTGCCCTGGGGAGCATTTTGCAGCAGGAAGTCCTGCACCATACAGATGATCCGGTAGCATTTCTCCTTCTGCCGCTCCTCGTCCCTGTCCCGGATGATGTCCAGGTAAAGGTCTGTGAAGCCGTCCGGAACAAGGGGTATCCGGGCCAGTTCCTCCGGCTGCGCCGTCTGGGCATGCTTAAAATAGGTGTGATTGGTGAATGCCACCGCTCTGGCAAGGTAGTCCAGTACATAGCCTGCCCCCATTTTCACGTCTCCTTCCCGGGCGAAAAGCAGTTCGGAATAGAGGCTCTTAGCCTGTGCGTAGGCTTCCAGAGCCAGGGAGCGCATCAAAACCGGATGATTCAGGTTTTCGGCCAGGGTCCGGCGCAGTGCCAGGAAGCGTTCGCGGTCTTCTTCTGTGCGTGCATACAACAGTTCTGCGTCCGCCAGACAGGTTATATTGTACTCCTTCAGTTCGGCGAATTGTTCCAGGCGTTCCCAGGAAACGCACCAGATATCGTAGCCCACGCCGCCGAGGATGAAGGTGCGGGCCAGTTCTTCTCCTTTTTTGGTACGGGGGACATAGTAGCTGATTTTCCGTCCGCCACCGTCAATGGACAGGGTGGTGTGGGAGACGGCAAGGGAAATGTCGTCTGCGTAGTTTTCTCTTATTGTCTTCAGTGCCCACTGGGTGACAAATTCATCATATTTCATAGATTGATTCTCCTTTTGCTTTTTATTGGTATGGCATTTACTCATTTTCCTTTTACCGTATTTTTGCGAGGGTTCCTTTCGTTTTTAGTTAAGCATTTTGAAAAACAGATAAACGGTCTGAATATGGGAATAAAGAGTT
>OFFY01000694.1_pt1 | contig 32733 bp, 39 predicted proteins | sample 1521481 | NCBI WGS metagenome assembly OFFY01 (sample SAMEA3504117, study PRJEB24116) | mouse gut metagenome | biome: mouse gut; feature: mouse-associated habitat; material: faeces | place: Denmark | collected 2011
CTTCTGTGCAATTCATAAATGATTCCCCCTTTCTCCCACATAGGGCAGTGCATGGTTGACAGTTGCACTTTTATAATTCAGAGAGGCGGCAGCGCTTTAGGCTGTCGCCCCTTAATTAACTGATTACAAATCTTTTGTTTAAATGTTAAAAGATGGATTCGGCAACATGGATTTTTTATCTTGCCGGACGTAACTGTGAATAACCGTTCCATGCAAACAACGCTTCTTCTGCGTCATTCCCATAAGCCTGTTCTACATTGCAAATATACAGATAGTGGTCGCCAACCTCGTAATATTCTTTTAAACTACATTGAATTGCCACACGGCTATGAAAAGGAATTTTGATACTGTTTCCCTCTATCTCTGCAAGTTCAATACCAAACTTCTCTGCCTTATCCATGTTGCGCCCCGTAGTGCTTCCACACCCCATTACTGCGTCTGCAATTTCCGCACCGGGAATTGTAAGGATAACTTTTTTTGTATTCCGTACCATTTCGCCGCTGTATGAGGTCTTTGCCATTGCATAAGCAATCATATTCGGATTAAAGGAAAGATAAGTCCACCATGAAACAGTGGCAAGGTTGGTTGAACCGTCCGGCTTCATGGTGCATACGACACTTACCGGGTTTGGAGATGTTAATTTTGCAGCTTGGGGTAAATTGATTTTATTCATAGTGACAAATTCCTTTCTTTATTGAATTGATTTTCCTAAATTGTAGGCTTCCTGTAATTCGGGTTTTCCGGCAATATCCCCCATAGCCATTACTCCGCCGCAAAGCACTTTTCCAATGCTTTTCCACCCTAAATGTTTTTCAAGATGTTCATACCAATAAAGAGTTTCTTCAAAGCCGTAGCCCTCGGCTGCCATAATGAGAACACTTTCCTTTTTAGGGTTTCGATAATTAGGGTCACATTCCGCAATAGCAAATAAGCGGTCAAAGGCAGTTTTTAACTGACCGCTGATAGTCCAATAGTAAAGCGGTGTTGCAAGAACAACTATGTCCGCTTCCTTGTAAACAGGGTAGATTTTATCCATATCGTCTTTTTGGACGCAAGGGCTGTCCGGGTTTTTACCACCGCCAAAACAGCCTTTACAACCGTTTATATTCATACCGTCAAGAAAAAACTCTGTCACGGTGTTTCCGGCTTCCTCTGCGCCTTTCTTAAATTCTGCTGTTAATGCCGCTGTATTTCCGGCTTTTCTTGGACTTCCATTGAGAATAATAATTTTTTTGCTCATAATTACCTCCTTAAATTGCATTGGCTAAATCAGCCGCTTTTTTGCAGCCCTCGGTTTTGTCTATATCGCCAACATTTAATACGCCGGGAATTAAAACCTCGCCTGCCATTTTCCATTTATTCAGTGCCGCCATACGTTCAATAGGAATACGAACTCCGTCCATAACGGACATATCATCTTCTTCACAACAGGTAATCAGCGCACATTCCTTTCCGGCAATATCCTTGCCGCCTACAACCATAGAAAAGATACGGTCAATGACACCTTTAATCTGCGCCGGGATAGAATACCAGTAGACAGGCATGGTAAATACGATAACGTCCGCTTCAAGAATTGCCGGTGCAATCGTGTTGAAATCATCATCAAAAGTACAGGCTTTTCCAGTAGAAAAACAGGTTTCACATGCCCGGCAGCCACCCACTTTTTTTAATGCAGCGTCAAACCGTGTGATTGTGTGCCCCTTTGCTTCGGCTGTCTTGATGAAAGCGTCTGTCATGGCAAAGCTATTCCCGTTTTTACGGGGGCTGCCCGTTATTACAACTATTTTTTTGCTCATAAAAATATGTCCTCCTTATTCTGTGAGATTGACTTTCTTTGCTTTTGATATTATAATCTTAGCAAGAATTAAAATAAAATCAAGTACGCACATATAAGTGCGATACTTACAATCAAGTTATATACTTACCTAAAGGAGAGTGTAAAAATGAATGAACGCTGTATTGCAAATGAATGTCTTGAAACGACAGGTTTCAGCTACACATTGTCATTAATCAATGGCAAATATAAAATGACTATTTTGTATACTTTAATGGAGTTCGGAGTCGTTCGTTTTAACGAAATGAAAAAATACATCAGTGAAATTTCGTATAAGACTTTAAGCTCCACTTTAAAAGAATTAGAAGCAGACCAATTAGTGCATAGAAAAGAATATCCACAAATCCCGCCAAAGGTAGAATATAGCTTAACAGAGCGTGGAAAATCTTTAATTCCTATTTTAGACGGAATGTGTGAATGGGGTGATAAAAACAGGTTATAAAACGGGAATGAGAGGTATTCCGTAGTCGTCGGCATTGTGAGAAAATCCGCATCCCACTTCACAAACCAGAGCCAGTCAGCGGCACGGCAAAACCGGCGTGACCTACGCCACGCCGGTTTTGCCGGAAATTTCATACACTTCCTTATGGGACCTTATGGGAGCCTCCGCCTAACCGAAACACCTTTTTTATTCTTAATATCTATCCATTGCGTATCGCTTCCAGCGGGCTTAGTTTCATTGCCCTCTTTGCAGGGAAATAACCTGCCACGATTCCCACCAGCATCGCAAATCCTATAGATGCCAGCATCAGCCAGAATGGGATATATGAGATATCTGCCCCGCCTGTCGATACCATGTCCGACTGTCCTGCCAGAAAATTAATTGCTCCTGACATCATAAGGCTTAAGATATTTCCGACGATTCCTCCAAATATCCCGATAAACCCGGCCTCCATAAGAAACATCCCTTTGATATTCTTAAGGCTGCACCCAAGTACTTTCATAACGCCGATTTCTTTTGTCCGCTCATATATGGACATCATCATTGTATTGGCAATGCCGATCGCCGCCACGAAGAGCGATACCGCCCCGATTCCTCCCAGCACGGCCTGGATGATTCCCATCTGCCGCTCTACGCTGTCCATCAGCTCTGCATTAGTCTCCGTGTTATAGCCCATTTCCTTAATCATGTTTGACACTTCCGCCACATTATCCGCGTCATCCACTATGACCTGCGCGTAAGAATAGCAGAATTCCTTTAGCGGCTTTCCGTTTTTTGTCTGCGGCTGTCCCGGAATCACCCTGCCGGCAAATTCTTTTTTCAGCACTTTCTTGAGCGTCTCCAGGTCACAGAATATGTAGTAGGCATTGGCGTTGTAGTCATCTACGCCGCCCGCCACCATGCCGCAGGCGCGCACAACATGTTTTTTCACCGCTCTCGGAGCCTCCTCGCCCTCGTCGCCGCCTGCGCCCATCTCTCCTCCCATGACCATAGCGCCCTCATTCCTGCTGGCATTATACGAATCTCCGTCCAGGATAAGGAACAGGGAGTCTTTCGCAAAATCGATATCCGGCACCTCTCCCGTATCCCAGTAAGAATTCCCGGTGCCTCTCTCATAAAAGTTCATAAAGACCATATTCCCGTAGACAAGCTCCAGCTGCCCGCTGTTCTTTTTCGGCAGAGTACCCTGTGACAGCTCTATCTTCCTGGCTGCAAGCCCCTCCGGGGTCATCGCCATCAGCTCCACATAGCCCTCATAGGAACCTTTCAGCATCATCGGAGACATCGTGTATACCGGCTCTACGCTTTCAACATGCTCCAGCATCTTCAGGTCAGAAAGGCAGGCATCGTCAACATGCTTTTCGGATTCCTCCTGCGTCTCGCTGCCGGAACCGTAATACATGCTGTCTCCGCCTTCCGCCCCTCGTACATTGATGGTTTTTAATCCTCCATACTCCTCAATTTCCTGATACATGGCCTGTTTCATGCCAAGTCCCAGCGAGATCATAACTACGATGGATGCCGTGCCGATGACGACTCCAAGGACGGTAAGAAACGTACGCAGCTTTCTTCTCCGCAGATTGCTACTGCTCATCCTCAGAAGATCCATCAAGTTCATACAAAAATTCCTCCTCCTGGCTCTTTCTCAATCTTTTTTTACGCTCTTTTAAAATAATGACAACCGCGGCGATAACCGCAATAAGCCCAATCGCTATGACAATCGGAACAAGTGGGAAACCACCAGACTTTTCTTCCTCCAGCGGCATCATGCCCTCTTCCATTCCGGCCTCCGACACCTCTGTAACCTCAAGCATCAGTTCCTTTGTCTCCGAGGTCACCTCTCCCTCTTCATTTTCATAGCTCATCGTCATTGTCACCGGCTCCGGACCCTGGGATGCTTTCGTGCCCTTCAGCATGGCATCTATGGATGCCGTCGCCCCGGACTCAACATTTCCGACAAACACTTCCTCTTTCTCGATACAGTTTCCCTCAAATGTCGCTTTTACGTTATACAGCTTGATCCTGCCCAGATTATAGAGGTTGCACATTACATTTGCCTCATCATCCACGGAAAAGCTTTCCGGATTGATCTCAAAATCACTGAATTCAAATCTCGCATCCTGCTTGATCGGAATGGAAAGGCTTGATGCCGCCTCTACCGCGCCGCCGCTTGAATCCTCATACTTCATGCTCAGCTCCACGCTGTAAGGTTTCTGCAGGAGATCTGACTTTGCGTTCAGTTTAATGGCGATATCGGCCGTTCCATTTGCTTTCATGCCCTCTAAATAGATGGAACTGCTGCCTGACGACGGGAGGAATGCAGGAGCTGTTGTCTGCTCGTCTCCCCCGTCTTCCGGAGCGTTGAGGTCAAACAACATGTTCTTTACCCTTGTCTTCCTGGAAGTATTCTTCAGATGAACCTTAAGGACAAAGTCTGTGCCCGCCTTAACTTCCTTTGGCTCCGTGTCAAATCCTGTCACGATAACCCTCGGAACGGAGCCGTCTCCGCCCTCTTCTCCGCCGCCTCCGCCGCCAGAGTAGGATGCTTCGCCGTTGCTTACGCCGCCTTCCTCAGGTTCCTGCGGCTTGGACGTGTTGTCTTCACCTTTCTTTCTGTCATCAATAATCTGGATTTTCTGAGTATCGTCCTTCTTTTCCTCCGGCTTTGCAGTGGTATTTACAAAGAAGTTATATTTACCCACAACTTCATCATCTGCGCTATTTTTATATGTATATTCAAAATTTATCGTATAACGCTTTGACGGCACATCATCTCGCTCTGTAAATGTGTAAGTTATCGGATACTCATCATCTGGAGCCTTTGCCTTAATTTCTTCATATTTACGGCTATATTTCTGATTTTCTGTTTTAAAAGGCCATTTAGACGCATCATCTTTTTGCAAATCCGGCTTAATTTCAAAATCTTTTATATCATCATTCCCAATATTTTTGACAAACAATGTAATTGATTGTTTTTCTCCCGGCTTAAATGTCGGAGGAACTTCATTCTCCGGCAATATTTCTACAGTATTCTTTGGTGGTGTACTTCCGCTCGCCCGCGCCGGCAGGCTCCCTCCTATCCCGGCTGTCAGCACTGCCGCCAGCGCTATTGCCGCTCCTCTCGCCAATATCCTCCGTCTACTCATCTTCCTTCTCCTTCCTTTTCCTGTCCTGTTCTTCAATCTTTATAATCTTTCCGTCGCTGATATGAAAAATCCTGTCCGCATAAGTTGCCAGATGATTGTCATGGGTAACCATGACAAGCGTTTTATTCTGCTCCCTGACTACCTGCTGCATCAATTTCATCACGTCCTCCGACGTATGTGAATCCAGATTGCCCGTAGGCTCATCTGCGAATATAATCTTAGGGTCTACTACAAGAGCCCTTGCAACGCCGACTCTCTGCTGCTGGCCGCCTGACATCTGATTCGGCATGTGCTTTTTATGTTTCCTGAGCCCTACAAGGTCGAGCATCTGATTTGCTTTCTTCAGCCGCAGCTTTCGGTCCTCTCCCCGGAAACTCAAGGGCAGCGCCGTATTCTCCACCGCGTTCATCGTTGCCATAAGATGGAAAGACTGAAATATAAATCCCACATGCTGCCTTCGGAATGCTACCAGCTCGTCTTCTTTAAGCTGCTCAATATGCTGTCCTCCGATAACGATTGCGCCTTTGGTGGGTTTTTCAAGTCCTGCCAGCATGTTGAGGAGCGTTGATTTTCCCGAGCCGGAAGTTCCCACAATCGCACAGAACTCACCCTGGTGAATGTCGAAATCCACGCCGTCCAACGCCCGAACCGTCTCATCCCCGACTCTGTAAAGCTTATACAGGTTCCTGACCTGAATTACTTCCTCCATATCGTCACCTCTGTCCTTCCCTCCGGTACATTGCCGCATATACGGCTGTGCGGTACCGCTGTTATGTCTCCTATCTTATCACAGAAAATGAAATACTTATATAGGAAAAACGAAAGTTTTTCTTAAGATTCGTGACTGCATGGCAAATTATATGGTAAAATAGGACGGAGCATGGCAGTCATGAAATGCCATGCTCCGTCAGGAAAGGATTGATATATGATGATAAAAACACCTGGTTTATCTATAAATTTTTTAAAAAAAGAGTGCTATACCGGCTCCCACTGCGGAACCCGCTATTATCTCGCTGCCGCAGACGGGCTTATAAAAGCCTGTGTCTATCCGGAACCCTGGTGCTTTGATGCAACACCGGAAGACCAGAAGACCTGGAAGGAGTTCCCGTTTACCCAAGACGGGCTAAGTGATGCCGTAGCCTGGATTGACAGCTCCTGTTGATCACGCTTTCATCACTTCTTCCGCTATATTTCTTGCATGGTCCGAGATACGCTCCAGACCAACCAGCGCATCCAGGAAAACGATTCCCGCTTCCGTGCTGCACTTGTTTTCAGCAAGACGGCCGATATGCTTTGTACGCAGGCGGATTTCAAGCTCATCAATCTTAGTCTCTTTTTCGATTACCTTGAGGGCTTTCTCCTGGCTGTCTTCTTTGAACGCTTCCATTGCATACCGATAGCTGTCGATCGTCTCCGACATCATCTCGTCCATATGCTCTTTTGCAATGTCAGAAAAAGACACTTTCTTTTCAATAAGCGTTTCCGCATATTCGGAAATGTTCTCGCAGTAATCGCTGACACGCTCAATATCCGATAAAATCTGCAAAAGATGCGAAACCGTCTGATGCTCCCTTTCACTGATCTGCATCGTGCCCAGCTTAATCGCATAGTCTGTGATGCCCGCGCACATCTTGTCCACGATATCCTCGTCTTCTTTCAGCCTCTCGATGTCCTCCTCAGACTTCGTAAACAGAATGTTTCTCGCAATCTCAAGCGTTTCCTGAACCAATTCTCCCATCCTGACCGCTTCGTTTAAGGTGGATTGAAGGGCGATTCCCGGCGTTTCCAGCAGACGCTCATCCAAAAGAACCTTTCCTCTCTCCTGTCCGTCCTCTTTGACATTGCCAATTTTTTTGGCAAGCTTTATGATCAGGCCGGATGCCGGAAAGAGCAGGACAGTCGTTCCGATGTTGAATGCCGTGTGAACCAAACTGATCTGCGTCTGGGTGATAACCCCTCCGCCTGCCTGGGGCTGCAAAATCTCGTAGTATATGATTGCAGCCGCGCTAAAGATGACCGTTCCGATAACATTAAATAAAAGATGCATAAGCGCCGCTGTCTTTGCGTTCTTTTTCGCACCAAGGCTGGAAAGGATCGCCGTCACGCATGTTCCGATATTCTGCCCCATGATAATGTAGATTGCCGCGCTGAAAGGCACCAGACCTGCTGCCGCAAGGCTCTGCAGAATACCTACTGATGCCGACGAGCTCTGGATAACCGCTGTCACAACCGCGCCTGTCAGGATACCCAGGACCGGGCTTTTTCCAAGCGTGGCGAAAAGGTTGACAAATCCTTCATATTCCTGCAAAGGCTTTACTGCATCTGACATTGTCGTAATGCCGATGAACAGAAGGCCGAAACCGATGATGATAGCCGAGATATCTTTCGTAGAGCGCCGTTTTCCGGTCAGCATCACGATGACGCCCGCAATCACTGCTACCGGAGCCATCTTGGACGGGCTTAGAAATTCCGCCCATTCTACGGATGATACCAGCCATCCGGTCACGGTGGTACCGATATTGGCTCCCATGATCACTCCCATCGCCTGTGCAAGGTTCATAAGGCCGGCATTGACAAATCCCACTACCATGACCGTCGTTGCTGACGAGCTCTGGATAACCGCCGTGATCGCCGCGCCGAGCATAACGCCTGTCAGCTTGTTCCTTGTCAGCACTTCAAGGAGCGACTTCATCTTATTTCCCGCCGCGTTCTCAAGCCCCTGCGCCATAATCTGCATCCCGTAGATGAACATGCCTAAGCCGCCTGCAAACGGGATGATAATATTCATATATTCCATTGTTTTCCTCCTCATACTCGCAAATAGCTAATTAATAACCATCCAAGATTAACAATATCATGGAATGGCGCGGAAAACAATACTTAAAATTTTTACTTTTTCATCTTCGGCTCGCACAGCAGCGATGCAAGATACCCAAATACAAGCGCAGCCGATATGCCCACGGCGCTCGCTTTGAACCCGCCTAGGAAAATGCCGATAAAGCCTTCCTTGTCAACCGCCTCTTTCACGCCTTTCCATAAAAGATTCCCAAATCCTGCCAACGGAACGCTTGCACCTGCCCCGGCAAAATCCTGTATGGGCTGATAGATGTGCAGCGCCCCAAGGATTGCCCCCGAGCATACTAAAAGCACCATGACGCGTCCCGGCATCAGTTTCGTGCGGTCTAAAAGAATCTGTGCAAGGGCGCATATAAGCCCTCCTACCCAAAATGCATTTACATAATCCATATGTCTCTCCTTTTTCACCTAGCAATGTTCCAGTACAATCCCGTGGGCGATGCCCGGCACGCTGGCTCCCTCGTTGAAACTAACCGTTGACATAAGCGCTCCGGTTGGAACAAACAGTACCTTTTTCCACTCTCCCCGCTCAAGTTTCGGCAGCACATATGCCGACAGGACAGATGCCGCGCAGCCGCAGCCGCTTCCTCCTGCATGGGTGTCCTGCTTATTCTGGTCGAAAATCATCATCCCGCAGTCAATATGGTTTTTCTTAATGTCTATCTCCTTACCCCTCATCAGGTCGAACAAAATGCTCTGCCCCACATATCCCAGGTCTCCGGTTATGATCCGGCTGTAGTCTTCCGGAGTCCTGCCAAAGTCTTTCATATGGGTTTCAATTGTATCTGCCGCCGCCGGAGCCATACATGCCCCCATATTCTGCGAGTCTTTCAGCCCGTAGTCAATAATCTTTCCTACCGTGATTCCGGTAATACGCACATGGCTCCGTTTCTTTCCTACCAGAAATGCCCCGCTTGCAGTTACCGTCCACTGCGCTGACAAAGGCCGCTGGTTTGCGTAGCTTAAGGGGAAACGGAACTCTTTTTCCGCGCTCCCGAAATGGCTGGACGTCACGGCAAGCATGTAATCTCCGTATCCTGCCCCCACGCTCATCGCCGCAAGAGCAAGCGCCTCGCCGGAGGTGGAGCAGGCGCCGAACAGCCCGAACATAGGTATCTTGAAGCCTTCCACGCCAAGGGATGTGGCGATTCCCTGCCGGAGCAGGTCTCCTCCAAAGAGGAATCTCACATCTTCCTTTTCAATATGCGCTTTTCCCATAGCCAATATGCAAGCTTCCTTTTGCATCGTGCTCTCCGCAGCCTCCCAGGTCTTTTCCCCAAAGAGGTTTTCCGTCTCAACCATGTCAAACATCTTCCCCAGAGGTCCTTCGCCCTCCTTTTTCCCTACGACGGACGCACTGGACACAATGTAGGGCGACTGTTCAAATGCAATGCTCTGTAATCCCTGTACCATAAACTATACCTGCCTTTTACATGATTCTCTCTGAAAACAATTATCCTTAACCGATAAGTCCGGCTATCTTTCCGATCCAATACAGAAATCCCAGCACCCAGCTTGTAAATATCCCATATAAGATCACCGGTCCGGCAATGGTGAATATCTTGCATCCGATTCCCATGACCTGTCCTTCTTTTTGAAACTCAATGGCAGGAGCCGCCACCGAGTTTGCAAACCCGGTAATCGGAACCAGCGCCCCCGCGCCTCCCCATTTTGCAATTCTCGGATAGATGTTAAGCCCTGTGAGGACGACGCTTAAAAGTATAAGCACCATCGAAGTCCAGCCTCCGCTGATATCCTTGTCAAGTCCCAGTTTCTCACAATAATTTAAGACTGCCTGCCCGATAATGCATATGAGCCCTCCTGTAATAAAAGCTTTCGTCATGTTCGCCGGAAGGTTATGAACCGGCGTCTTTTGTTTTACATAATTTTCATATGCTTCCTGCTGTTTTTTCCTGTCCACTCTACTCTCTCCTTCCATCTACCATCCGTTATAAAAGAACACAAGCGCGCCGATTCCTTTTCCCACCGCTATTGCAAGTATGATATAGGGGATGCACTTAATGACCCTTGCCCTCCTGATAAAGATTGGGAATACATTCAGGATTTCCGCCAGCGCCATGGACCAGCAGCCGACAAAAACTCCCGCAAGCAGGCCAAATACCGGAACAAGCCATGCCGAATTCGGCAATTCGATCTGGTAGACCCAGAAAATATTGCCCAGCATCCCCCCGAGCGCCACGCTTGTCTCATAAAGCAGCACATGGTCTCCTGTATGCGTGCGGTCGGCAAAATCCGAGATAACCCCTAACCCGATAATAAACGAAAATAATCCCGCTGCCGCCGCCATTCCCGCGCTAAGTCCCAGAATTGCCAGAACGATTTGCATTGCCCACATCAAGCTCTTTCTCCTTCCGGGAATAAGTCTCAAGAAGCGTCGTCTGGATGTCATTCTCATACAGGCGCATCTCAACTTCCATCGGCGTCGGGTCCACCGTGAATTTCTTTTTTCCAAAATGGTTGAAAAATACAAGTATGCCGATAATAAGCCCCAGGCAGTACGTAAGCTCCAGTATGCTAAACCCGTCCGACTTACTGCCTGTCATAAGCTCATACACCTGGCCGAACAGTTTTGTCACATCAACATCGTTGTTAAATGCCATGATTGAAAATGCAGCGCCGGTAAAGCTGATTGCTACGACAACAATCACTTTCGTCCAATGCACGAACCCTCCCGGCGTCTTCTGTTCCTCCAATGTAACGATAAAGTCCTGCTCCCCTTCGTTCTGAACCTCCACATTGGGATATACCTCATGGATGCAGGCAATCACCTTCAAGATAGACACTGCCGTCCTGTTCTGTTTCTTGTTGTCCTTATGATGGAATTTCAGCAGTTTCAGCGTTTTCACCCTGGAAAGCACAGAAGGGTTTGCACATTCTATCTTAAGGACATCGCCCAAGGTCACGTCCGGCTTTGTGACCTCTGTGTTTTTATCTGCCTTGATATAAATTGTATCGCTAACAGGTGATGCCATGGCAGACCCTCCCGGCTATGATTTCGGCTCCATGAGCGCCGTGCGTCATTTCCCTGACAAGCGTTCCCCCGCTCATGTCATGCCCGTTCCTCACATCGGTGATATAATATACGGCACCTATGATCACTGCCGCCGCAACTACAAGCAGCAGGCAGAGCCTGAGTTTTTTCCTCGCCTCTTCCACGTCAACATCCTCCTTCGTTTTTCTTTAGTATGGTAAGTTCATAAAAATTTATTCATCATTTTAACAATCAAATCTGCTCCCGCATCTGTTTCAGAATCCGCTTTTCCATCCGGGAAACCTGCACCTGCGAGATGCCAAGCTCCTTCCCCACCTGGGTCTGCGTGCGGTTTGCAAAATATCTCAGGTAAATAAGCTGCCTTTCCTTCTGATCCAGAGAGTTCAATAAGCTCCCCAGCACCATATGGTCCAGTATCCGGTCTTCCTCCCTGTCTTTCCCGGGCAGCTTGTCCATCAGCCGTATCTCCTGGCCGTCTTTCTGATAGATTGATTTTTGCAGGGACTCTATATCGCTCCCCGCCTCCATCGCCATCGTAAGTTCCTCCACCGATACCTTAAGCTCTTCTGAAATCTCGGAGATTGTAGGCTCCCGCCCAAACGTCTCCTGCAGTTTTTCCTTGCACTGGTATGCCTTGTACGCCAGCTCTTTCAACGGCCTGCTCACCTTGATCATCCCGTCGTCTCTCAGGAAACGTTTAATCTCACCAGAGATCATCGGCACCGCATAGGTCGAGAACTTAACGTCATAGCTTAAGTCAAACTTGTCTATTGCCTTCAAAAGACCGATATTCCCAATCTGAAATAAGTCTTCCGCCTCCACCCCGCGGTTGTAAAACCGTTTCACGATGCACCAGACCAACCCCGTATTTTCTTCCACCAGCTGTGCCCTCGCTTCTTCATCCCCGTCGTGAGACTTCTGAATTAAAGCGATTGTGTGGTCCATATTCTACGTCCTTTACCGATTGTTTTTTCCATTTTCACAACAGTTCCCTGCCCCGGTTCGGAGATTACCTCAAGCTTATCCATAAAAGCTTCCATAAAAGAGAAACCCATCCCGGAACGCTCCAGCTCCGGCTTGCTTGTAAAGAGCGGCTCCATCGCCTGGCTGATGTCCTCAATTCCTTTTCCTTCATCCTTTATCTCCAAAAACAGCGTCTTCCCCTCTGTCCTGCACCGTATGTAGATATTATGCACTTCATTTTCATATCCATGTATGATAGCGTTAGTCACCGCCTCGGACACTGCGGTCTTTACATCCGAAACTTCCTCTACCGTAGGGTTTAAAGATGTCATAAAAGCTGCGACCGTCACCCTGGCAAAAGATTCGTTGGATGAGCGGCTCTCAAAGATTACCTGCATTTCATTCGTGTTTTCCATCTAGTGATCCTCCTCATATATCTGCATTATTTTTGTCACTCCGGACATTGTTAATATCTTTTTCATTCTTTCTCCTACATGTACCGCACACACCTCTCCTCCCAGCATAAAGACCCTTTTATACCTTCCCATGATGACCCCGATCCCGGAACTGTCCATAAAGTCGGTATCCTGAAAGTCAAAAATCACATAGCGGATGTGATTCCTCTCAATCAGATGGTCTGATTCCCTCTTCAGTTCTTCCGCATTATGATGGTCAATCTCATTTGGAAGAAAGATTGTCAGGCAGTTTTCCTGTACTTGATATTTCATATACTCCCTCCTACTGTTTCCTACTTAACGCCCTAATGGCAAGCCTGTTCAGGCACAGAAAAAAGGATATGCGTTATCTGCATATCCTTTTTCTTTTGTATCTCTATTCCTGCTCTTCATCATCCGAGCTTTGTTCGTCGTCCGTGTCCTGGCTGCCGCCTGAATCCCCGGCTGCATCCTGCTGGCCGTCTCCATCCTGGCTCTCCGCCGGTTTCTGGCTGTCCAGCGCTTTCTGCGCCGTTCCCGCCGCGTTAGTGTCTTTAAATTCTTCCACAATCTTCTGGTACTGGATGTTCGCCTTATCTTTCTCGCCCTTCTTTTCGAAAGACTGTGCCAGCAAAAGCATCGCATTCCCATCCTGGTAACTTTTATCCATCTGGATAACTTTTCCCAGGCTTTCGATAGCGCCGTCATAATCCCCTGACTCAAATTCATCTTTTGCAGTGCCGAAGAGCTTTTCGCACATCCTTGGGTACAGCTCCCCGGTGATGTCGTTATATCTGTCCTTTCCTGCTTTCCCCAGGGAATCCGGAGATACCTTAAGCATCTGCTCAAGCATTGCGGCATCACTCATATCTTCTGCGGAAAAATGTTTTGCTATCTCAAGGACAATCTCATAACTTTCCTGTGTTGACGCAGCAGTAGCTTTTAAATCCTCGCTCTCCTCGCTGTTCGCCCGGTACTCCTCCAGCTCTTTTTTGAGCGCGCTGACCTGGGCTTCCTGCGTCGCGATCTTATCGCTGAAATCAACGACCTGTTCGTTTAATTTCTTCTGCCTCTGCACGGATACCGCAGGCATGATGAGAAACCACATGACAGCCGCCCCCACCAGAACTCCGATTATGACATTCACAAATGTGTGAAGCCCTGAGTTCTCTTTGAAAACAGAAGTCGCCGGCTGAATGATCGTCTCATTTCCTATATTGTATGTTACCGTCTGCTCCTGCCCCTCGCTTTTTCCACGATCCCTCGCCCGCCCCGGCCTGGATTTCCTTATCTGGGTAATCTCGTGCATATACCGGAGCGTAGTCTCATCCGTAGTGTCCAGCTTGTGCGCTGTCCTGAGCTCTTTCCTGGCAGCCGTAAACTGCCCTGTCTGTATATATAAAAGCGCCAGGAGCTGATGCGCCTTCACGTAGGACGGATGCGCCGCTATCGCCTTCTTCAGCTGTATGATTGCCAGATCCTCTCCATTTTGCCCGGCAAGCTCAAGTCCCTGGTTGAACATCTTTACAGCCTGGTTCACTTTTTCAAGCTCTCCCGGAACTTCCTGTATCTTTCCGATATAGTAATCGGCTATGTTGTCCTCCGCCTGAAAGTTCTTGCTCAGAATCCATTCCACAAGAGCCTCTACTACGTCTCCTCGCCCATAATAGACAAGGCCCAGAAGGTTCCTCGCCGCAATATTCGACCTGTTGTATTGTAAACTGCGCCGAAGAGATGTGACAGCCCCGCTCATATCGCGGATATTCGCCTTCTTCAGCCCGTCATTGTACCAGTAGTTCGACTGATACGCCAGCTTTGTTGTATATTCCATAGACTGTATAACCTCTTTTTATCCCCGCTACTTCGTCTGCTCTATCATTTCCCGCAAAATATCCGTCATATCTGTCAAATCTTCCTGATATACCGCGCCCTCGATATCCTCCACCTCAAGGCTTGGCTGAAATTTCTTTAATTCCTCTGCAAAATCTAACATCGCCTGATTCCTCCTGAATGCACCTTTTTATCTCTCCTGCAAGATAGAGCGAGCCAAGACAGTAAATCTCACCCTCTCCTCTTATCTCGTAAGCAGTTTTTAATGCCTGACCTGCCGACGCCCTCTCATAAACCGGCTGGGAAGTATATCTTTCAAATACTGCTTTCAGCTCCCCGCACATGACTTTTCTCCTGTCGTCAACCTCTGTTGCAATATATGCTTTCGCTTTTACCTCCCTGCACAGGCAGGCTATCATCTGTTCGTACTTCTTATCCGACACTGCCGAAAATATGACCACAGGCAGTTCCCCGCCCTCCGGCTCAAGCTGGCCCATACTCTCCGCAAATGCTGCTACCGCCCCGGGATTGTGCGCTCCGTCTACCATCAGGTGAGGGGCCGCCGTCTCCATGCGCCCTTCCCATTTCATGGCAGCAACCGCGTCCGCCCACCTGGCCCGGTGCGCCTCCTGGCCTTTTAAAGCATATTCCGCCGCCTGCAGTGCAATCTCCGCATTCATCACCTGGTAAATGCCGCAAATCGGAACGCGCCACATCCTGTCTTTATCATACGCATTATTCCTCGAAAATGCAATATAATTGCGGCATGCTTCCTGAATTTCGAACGCATGATTCGAGATTTCTCTACAAGGAGCCTGTTTTTTTTTAGCCTCCCGGCGTATAACGTCTCCCGCCCTTTCACAGCTCCCGTCAAAAAATACCGGTATTCCTTTTTTTATAATTCCTGCTTTCTCATATGCTATCTGTTCAATAGTGTCTCCCAAAATGTCCGTATGGTCAAGGCTTATTGACGTGATCACCGTCAGGTACGGCCTGTCGTACGCATTCGTGGCATCCAGCCTGCCGCCAAGCCCTGTCTCCAATATAATGTACTCTGCATCTGACTCGGCAAAGCAAAGCATTCCCATCCCAAAAAGGAACTCAAAATAAGAAGGATGCTCAAGCCCTGCCCCCCTCATTTTCTCCACTGCTTTCATCGCCTTCACGAATACTCGGAAAAAATCATCGTCTTCAACAGGTTTCCGGCCAATCTGTATTCTCTCATTAATCTTCAGAAGATGCGGCGACGTAAAGAATCCCGTCCTCTTCCCTTCCGATTCCAGTATTGCCTGTATATAAGCACAGACAGACCCTTTCCCGTTCGTTCCCGCAACATGGATTACTTTTCTGTCCGCCGCAGGGTTTCCAAGGAATCCCAAAAATTGTTTCGTGTGCTCCAGTGAATGTTTCTTTGTGAATCTGGGGAGCTCTTCAATATACTCTACTGCCGCCCTGTAATCTGAAGGTATCTTATCTGACTTATCTGACATATATAAGCCTCCGTTCCTCCGGCATGCGCTGCCTGAAATTATTATTCCTCTGCCGTCTCCTGCTCCTGCCATGACTTCGTAATGTCAGTTCCGGTGCCCGCCTGAACTATAAGATTGCCGCCCTGGTATATATATTTGTCTGACGTACGGAATGTCGTATTGCTGGAACCCATCTGTACAACAGAGATTACATCGCCTTCCTTCAAATCCGTCTCCGGCAGGTCAATCCGCGTATTATTCAAAAAGGTGCTCTTGTGCCTTTCTCCGTTGACAAACACCCTGCTGGACTTTGTAAAGTTTTCTCCGTACAGGCTGCACCCTTTATTCAGGTGTTCTATCACGTCACTGAGCGTCACATCCCGCACTCCCATCATCATGTGCGGTTCCTTTACAGGCATCTCCCCATCCCCATAGACAAACTGCCTGCCGTAAAGGATATCATACTGCAAAAGCTCCAGGTCTTTCAGATAATCTTTTGTCTTCCTGCGCCCCTGATGATAGTTAAACACTGTTCCCGCATGGATATCAAGCCGCTCAAACACATCCGCCATAATCTGATAGGCGGGGATATTCCGGTCTTCCTTTTTAAGCCCGATGTTATCCCAGATCACATAATTCGTATTGTAGAGATAGCGTCCTTTAAGATCCTCAGCCTTAAGCCCCAGCGTCGGCAGGTGATCCCCGTAAAATACGATCACGGAAGGCTCGTTCCTTTCCTCCACAGCCTTCACGAGATTCCCGGCGAACTGATCCATGCCGTACACCTGGTTCACGTAGTATTCCCAGCGGTTTTTAAGCGCCTCGTCCTCAATCCCCTCTACCGTGATCTCCGGATTCTCAATCACCTTCTCCTCCGGGTAATCTCCGTGTCCCTGAAGGCTTACACAGAACACAAAGTCCTGCTGCTCAGTGGTGTCCATAGATTCCATGATGTGCTGGATCAGGATATCATCTTTCGCCCATCCGTTCTCGGTAAACTGCAAGATGTTCATAAATTCCTTGCTCGTATAGGAGTCAAAGCCAATATGGTCAAACACCTTGGCGCGGCTGTAGAAATTCCCGCCGTTATTATGGAGCGCATGGGTTCCATACCCAAGGGCGCTCAGAGCCGACGCCGCGCTCTCGCTCTGACGTTCTTTAAGCACCGTCTTATAAGGATACTCACCCGGCCCGAAATACCGCAGGTTCATGCCCGTGAGAACCTCAAACTCCGTATTTGCCGTTCCCGCTCCCACGGAAGGCACTTTAAAATACCCGGAAGAAAAGTTCTCATACATCTTCCTTAGGTTCGGGCTGGCATCCTTTGATGTCGTAAAAAACTCCGACTCTGCCACGTCAAAATAAGACTCAAGCTGCACAAAGATGATATTCGGCTTTTTACTGTCCTTAAGCCCTGTCTCGCTCTTTACAATGCTGCCGTTATCCGAAAGCGCCGCGATGGATTCCTCATTATATTCGTTCGGCTCGTTGATGCCCGTGTTGAACACGCTGGCCATAAAGCAGTAGGGCAGCCCATAATCCTCATAGGCAAACGCAATATTTCCAAAATAGGTAGACACTACCCGCTCATCAATCGCCGCGTCCGTAGCAATCGCGTACAGCCCCGCGCAGGCCGCAATCCCTGCCAACCCCCGGATGCGGTGCACTTTTCCGTTATACTGCCCGCCGCGCCGCCACATGGAGATCACCCATACTGTGACCGCACCGATGCCCACCACAACCATGACAAGCTCAAATCCGTTAAAATAATTGTTGATAAGAGAAACCGCATCTGTCGCAACCTTAAGATCCTGTGCGTTAAAAGGCGTCACCCGCTTGATCAGCATATAGCCGTTGCAGACTCCAAGCACCATCCAGAGGACGCTTATGATAATCCGCACAAAAACCCTTCTTTTAAAGAGATACACGACAGAAAATGTCATAAAGATCATAAACGAATTATATAAAAATACCAACGGCGTCTCCGTCATGTACTCCCACGCCTTAACCGCGGAATGTCTTGAGATCGCCTCAATGGCAAAGTTGATCAGGCAGGCAAGCAGAGCATGGAACAGCAGCGAGAGCCGGTTCATCCACTGATAAACCGGCTGCATCTTCCTGGCAAACGCACTGTTCCTCCGCTCCTCAAGGATTCTCTGGCGCCGTTCCTTCCTGGCCCTCCAGTAATCCGCAACATCTTCTTTTTTCAGATTTTTAAGCTTTTTAAACGCCCCTTTTACATCGGGCTTTTTTAATTGGATTCTTTTCATATTACAATCTAATCTCCCAACAATTCCGGCAGAAACTAGCTTTGCCTTGCCTTCAATCCTTTAAGCCTTTCCTGAACTTTCGCCATCATCTCGCGGTACGTCTCAAGTTTCTTCTGCTCTTCTTCTATCTTCGCCTGTGGGGCTTTGCTCATGAACCGCTCGTTTTTCAGCATCCCATCCGCCCTGGCAATCTCCTTCGCGAGACGTTTTTCCTCTTTCTCAAGACGCTCCATCTCCTGCTCAAAGTCAATCAGATCCTCAAGAGGCAGATACACCGACGCATCCGGCACCACGATAGACACCGCGTCTTCCGCAATTCCTTCCCTGTCGCCCTGGATGGCCAGATCGCTCACCGCCGCCATAGTCTGCGCCGCATCCTTTAAGCAGGCAAGGCCTGTGCAAAGCTCCTCGTCCTGGCACACGATATATACCTTGGCTTTCCTGGAATTGGGAACATTCATCTCTGCCCGGACATTTCTCACGCCGCGGATGATCTCCTTATAGTGCTCTACGATTCTTTCCGCCTGCGGGAAATCAAAGCTCTCGTCATACTCCGGCCACGCGGACATCATAAGGGAATCCTCCCCCGGAATCAACTTACTGTATATCTCTTCCGTCACAAACGGCATATACGGATGCAGAAGTTTCAGCGCCTTCTTAAGCACCTCGCGCAATGTCCAAAGCGCGTCGTTAGCGCTCTGCGCGTCCTCATCCGCATGGTAAATCCTGTACTTCGCAAGCTCGATATACCAGTCGCAGAACTCATCCCAGATAAAGTCATATAACTTGGACAATGCAATGCCAAGTTCGAACTTGTCCATATTTTCCGTCACATCTTTCACCAGGCTGTTGCATCTGGACATAATCCACTGGTCAGCCGGGCGGAACGTACCTTTCTCAGGCTCTGTAAGCTCTTTCTCATCAAGGTTCATCATGATGAAACGCGACGCATTCCAGACTTTATTGGCAAAGTTCCGGCTCGCCTCAACCCTCTCGTTGTAAAAACGCATATCGTTACCCGGCGCATTGCCCGTCACAAGCGTCATACGCAGGGCGTCCGCGCCGTACTGGTCAATGATTTCCAGCGGGTCAATGCCATTTCCCAGAGACTTGCTCATCTTGCGCCCAAGGGAATCTCTCACCAGCCCGTGGATGAACACCGTATGGAACGGTGATTTATCAGTATGTGCATATCCGGAAAATACCATACGGATTACCCAGAAGAAAATAATGTCATATCCGGTGACAAGCACGTCTGTCGGATAAAAATAATCCAGATCTTCCGTCTTTTCCGGCCATCCCAGTACGGAAAACGGCCACAGCGCGGAAGAAAACCACGTATCAAGCGTATCCTCGTCCTGGGTCATATGGGCGTGTCCGCACTTCGGGCAAGCATCCGGCTTTGTCCTCGATACGACCATCTCGCCGCACTCGTCGCAGTAGTACGCCGGAATCCTGTGCCCCCACCAAATCTGCCTGGAGATGCACCAGTCACGGATATTTTCAAGCCAGTGCAGGTAAATCTTATCAAATCTCTCCGGCACGAACTTAAGCTCACCCGTCTTCACCGCCTGAATCGCCGGCTTTGCCAGCTCCTCCATCCGGACAAACCACTGCTGCTTTACCAGCGGCTCTACCGTGGTGTGGCAACGGTCATGGGTTCCTACGTTGTGGCTGTGGGGAACCACTTTCACCAAAAGCCCCTGCTCCTTTAGCTCCTTCACCATCAGCTCGCGCGCCGCGTAGCGGTCCATCCCCGCATACTTCCCGCCGTTTTCATTGATGGTGGCATCATCGTTCATCACATTGATCTCCGGCAGATTGTGGCGTTTTCCCACCTCAAAGTCATTGGGGTCATGAGCAGGCGTAATCTTAACCGCGCCCGTTCCAAATTCCTTATCAACGTAAGAATCCGCAACAATCGGTATCTCTTTTCCCACTAAAGGCAGGATCGCCTTTTTGCCTACGATATCTTTATATCTCTCGTCCTCCGGGTGAACCGCGATAGCGGTGTCTCCAAGCATCGTCTCCGGACGTGTCGTGGCAATCTCAAGGAAATCGTCACTTCCCACAAGCGGGTACTTGATATGCCAGAAATGCCCGTCCTGTTCCTCATGCTCCACCTCAGCGTCCGAAAGAGACGTCTTACATACCGGGCACCAGTTGATGATCCGGGAGCCTTTGTATATATATCCTTCCTCATAAAGCTTAATAAATACTTCCTCAACCGCTTTTGAGCAACCCTCATCCATAGTAAAACGCTCTCTGTCCCAGTCGCAGGAAACGCCAAGTTTCTTAAGCTGCCCCTCGATTGTTCCGGCGTACTCCTCCTTCCACTGCCAGGTGCGCTCAAGGAATTTCTCACGGCCAAGCTCCTTCTTGTCGATTCCTTCATCCTTAAGCTGGTTTGTCACCTTGACCTCAGTGGAAATGGCCGCATGGTCAGTTCCCGGCACCCACAGCGCATTGTACCCCTGCATCCTCTTGTAGCGGATCAAGATGTCCTGCAGCGTGTTGTCCAGGGCATGTCCCATGTGCAGCTTGCCGGTAATGTTCGGAGGCGGCATCACCGTTGTGAACGGCTTTTTGTCACGGTCCACCTCTGCATGGAAATACTTGTTCTCACACCACTTCTCGTAAAGCTTTGCCTCAATCTCCTTCGGATTGTAGGTTTTGTTCAGATTCTCACCCATAGTCTCTCTCCTTAGTTCATATGATTTTCACAAACTTTTCACAAACGAGGACGTAAAAAACCGCCCTCTACGCTGTAAAGGGCGATTTATCATCGCGGTACCACCTTTATTTATATAGAAGAAACACTCTCTATATCTCATCTTATTCGATAACGGGAACGACTCCGGGACTGCCTATTTTCTGCGTCCTGCTCCACACGCAGCAGTTCAGCGGTCCGGCTCAAAAGCTACCTTCCGCACCTTACATTCTGAAACGGCTCTCAGCCACTTTGCCGCTCTCTCTGTCAGCGTAGGGATGCGTACTCCTCTTTTTCACAGCCTTTATGGTTTTTAAACTATTGACTATCATAGCCATATGGCAGCGATTTGTCAAGGAAATTCCGCTTATTTCAGAAAGTCTTAAGAGTTGGGAGGACGCTCCGGCGGAGCTGTGGCGGCTGGTGGGAGGTATCAGATCGTTTGTGTTATTGCATAATAAAGACAAAAAATAATGCCCACCACTTGGGAAACCTAATTGCCGAATCCTTTCCGCAGCTTATTTACTGTATCATACATAATAGACAGGCATTTTTCAAAATCATCCTTCGTCACATTATAAAAATCGTCTCCCGGATATCTTGCATCATAGTAAAAATCTGTCAGATAGGCCAGCCCGATCGTATCAAGCTCCAATCCTGCTTTCACTTCATTTAGTTTCGATGCAATCTTTTTCATATTGTGTTTCCGCAGCAGGTCAACTACGTCCTCATCAACAAATATCTTATCAAGATATCCCTTTAAATATTTCTCAGCAATCTGCTGGCATTGTACTGCAAGCTGATTGTAAAATGTGTTTCCCATGGCAATCACGGATTCCAAATACTGCAGATCATTCTCGGCAATATCCAAATAAGTATTCTTTATCATCCGAGCACCTCCAAAATCATCTTTTTTTCGCGGTTCACAACATTCTCGAAAACACCCTGCATCCTTTCCGATGCCTCATTTTTATAGACAACATCTGTTCTGACCCCATTTATCGGCTCGTCCAATGACCAGCGTATATCGGCGGCAAGCGCCCTGTCGCTGATCTTCTGCTCCGTAACTACCATAAGATCCACGTCACTGCTGCTCCTGACATTTCCCCGCGCGCAGCTCCCAAAAAGATACACCCTTTTCAGGCCTGCAATGTCTCTCTCCAGCAGATAGCGTATGTCATGCTCTATTTTTTCAATGAATCTGCCGGGCAAATTTTCATAATTCTCTTTATATATTTTGACATTTTGACTCAAGACAACGCCTCCAGGCATTTATTTCACATATACATTTTATCCAAAATCCTTAAATCGAAACCTAAGCGCCAGCGCCTCCTTCGGGCAGCACACCGTACATTTCCCGCAGCGGATGCACTCCGCAGAGTTTGGAGCTTTTACAGGGTCAACGTCCATAGGGCACTCGGCATGGCATTTCCCGCAGGAGATGCATTTTTCTTTATCCACGTCCATATGGTAAATGCTGATTTTATTCAGGATGCCGTAAATAGCACCTAGCGGGCACATTACCTTGCAGAAAAAACGGCAGATGACGATGCACCCGGCCAGCGTCAATACCAAGATAAATGCCTTTACGGAAAACAGTGCGCCGATTGTCCTTCTAAGCTCCGGATGGGTGGCGAGAAGAGGCAGTCCGCCCTCCAGCGTTCCCACCGGGCAGATATACTCGCAGTACGCAGGCGCTCCCATCCCCAGCTCGTTTGTAACCGCCACCGGGAACAGCAGGACAAAAAATGCCAAAAGAGCATATTTCACATAAGTAAATCCCTTCCAGAGCTTTTTCTTCGGCGACGGAATTTTATACAGCAATTCCTGTATCAGCCCAAAGGGGCAGATGTAACCGCAGACTGCCCTTCCGAACAACACGCCCGCTGCCAGCACGAACCCCGTGACATAAAAGCTTACGCTGAAATTCATGGAGCCGCTCACTGCCTGCATGGCTCCTATAGGGCAGGACAGCCTCGCCGCCGGGCAGGAATAGCAGTTCATCCCTGGGTTGCAGAATTGTTTCCACTTACCCTTATAGAGCTGACCGCCGGCAAAATTTTGAAGATATGTATTCGAATAGCCAAATGCGGCAATCTGAATGATTTTCCTTTTTATTTCCTGACTGATTCTCATAAGCTTACCCCAATCCAATACATTCCAGGCAGACATTGACCGCCTTCCCGAATACCACGGGCACTTCCCCTCTGTAAACTCCCCACGCCATCAGACAGGCAGCGGCGAGAGAGACAAGTACACGGGCTGCCTGTTTTTTCTGATTCAAGGTTTTACTCCAACGCATCAAGATACCCCTCCACAAAACTCTTATAGCCTGCCACATCTGCGCCGACGATCGGGCTGCCTATGAATTTACCGTCCTTGTCCACGAAAAATGTAGTCGGAACCCCGACAATCTCCCGGATGACAGGGTTAAATTCTTCTCCTGCCACCAGGTTTGCATATTTCACGCCTGTCTTTTCCACAATCTGCTGCGCCAGGGCATACTGGTCGGAATCCTCCGACGGCACATCCGTTACAATACCTATAATCCGGACATTTTCCGGCATAGACTCTGACCATTCCGCCAGCTCCGGCATTTCATTGATACACGGGCTGCAATAAGTCGCCCAGAAATTAATCACTGTAATATCCGCCTCTGAGAAAATGTCGTTCGTGACGGTATTCCCTTCAAGGTCTTTCACAGAAAACTCCGGCAGGGGCTCCGGGTTCTCAGGTTCCTCTAACACAGACTCTATTATCTCCTTCTCCTCCCCGGCGCCGACTTCCTTCTGGCTGCATCCAAAGGTGCAAAAACAAAGCAAAAAAGTTAAAAATAATACTGTCATTTTTTTCATCGCAAATCCCTCCTGTCTACTATTATATCTTATCACGCATATTAATCAACAGAAAAAAGAGCCGCAGGCGCAGCTCTTTCACAAAAACTTAAACATTCACCTAATTATTGACCTTCTGCAAATGAAATCGTATATACAAACTTGTCCGGCGTATAATAATCCAATGCCTCGCCGTCCACCTCTGCATACGGATATCCGAAGTTGTTAAGAGCCTTGCCATCCTGTTTCGGGCTCAAGTCAATATCGCGTCCTCTTGATAATTCAAGCCTTTCATTCTCACAATTTCCCCAGTAGAATTCCTGCATCTCTTTTGCCTCAGCCGAATCCTTCTCCCATTCATTCTTTAATACTGCCTTCAAAACATCTGCAGGGTCTGCCAGAACCCATCCGGTTCCCGGAAGGTAGAACTCTGCCCAGCAGTGCTGATTCCCGGTAATTGTTGTATCATTGATGCGGATGCCAAACATCTCTCTTGCAGGAATCCCGGCTGCACGACACAGGCCGACAAATACGGAGTTAATGTCTGTACATTTTCCTCCCTTGGAAACAAGCAGCGCGCACACGTCGCCGGTTCCGCATCCTGTCACGCTCTCATCACGGTTCATGTTCGCGATAACCCAGTCATAGATTGCCCTTGCCTTGTCAAGAACCGTCTCCTTGCCCTTTGTAATCTCTTCCGCAGTCGCTTTTACCTCTCCGTCAAGAGGAATCGTGCTGGACTCTTTCAGGTATTCGTCCATATCAGAACCTATTTCTCCCTCTTCCACCAGTTCAGGACTCTTAATTTCCTGTCTGGAAACTTTAAAAGAACAGCTTGCCTTACGGTTTGCCGCATCTGCATCAGCTCCCCACTCGATATACAGCATCTTGTTTCCCTGGGAATCCTCGGTAAGCTCTGTCTTCGCATCGCCCGCGTCAAACTCCGGCTCTTCAACAGTCTGATAGTCATTCGTCTGGGCAATCGGCAGCCATACGCGGACAACCTTGCCTTTATCATACTGTGACAAATCAATATCATACGTTACCGTTCCGCTCTTTTCCAGGCCGGCCTCCGGCTGTTCCTCCGTCTTTGCATCCTCTTTCGCCTCCTGCGAACCGCCGTCTGCGTCATCCTGCGAAGTGCTGCTGTCCGCACCTGTGCTGTCTGATCCATTCTCCTTGCCGTCACTGCATCCCACTGCAAATGAAACCGTCATGGCAGCTGCCAAAAGCATTGCTATCACTTTTTTCTTCATGTACATGACCTCCCATACATTATGGATATTTTATCAGTCACTACATTAGCATACCATGCCCTGCCTGTCCAATTGTTAATTACAATATCACACATCATCTATTGATTATATCTATAACAGTTGAAAACCCATATTTTCAGAGGGTACGTGCTCATCCTCTCTTTTTCGTCTCCTCCACCAGATACCCTTTCTCCCGCAGCACCTCTTCAACGCTGTCTAATATCTCCTCATTCTCCGCCTCAACTGTGTGATAGTGATAATTGGAAGTGATATTTTTAAGAGGGCTTGACTTTCCAAGCCGGATATTTTCCATAAATTCCATCACCTTTTTCCGGGAGTTGATGCCAAGGCGCGCCTCCATCCGCCCGTAGACCCGGTGGTTTATCATGACATTCACCATTTTCCCGCCAAGGTCAACGACCGCGCACAGCTCATCCTCCATCTGCTCATCCGTATGGCTCACCTTGAATACTCTCTGCGCTGCATGAGGAGCATTCACGATATATCCCCGGTTCGTGGCAATGATATCTATCCCCGCCTCGCGGATCAGCGCCATGTCCTGCACGATCACCTGGCGGCTCACGTCGCAGAGCCTTGCCAGCTCTTTCGCCGGAACCGGCTCTTTGCTCTCACTGATGATGCGGATAATCTCCCGTCTCCGCTCTACTTTTGTCATACGGCTCCCTCCTTTTTCAAGCTGCACAGCCATGAGCAAAACTGTGCATAGCAATATTACAAGTATATCACGGGATTAAAATAGACAGCAATATGTATTTCACAATTTCAGCCAAAACTCCCAAAGCTCCTTTCCCCACAATACTGCCGCTGCCATCCCCGCGCATAAAAACGGGCCGAACGGAAAACACTGGCCTCTTCCTGCTTTCTTAATCATCCGGATATATAGTCCATATGCCCCGGCGGCAAAGACGGCAAGCACAGCCGAGATAACTGTGCTCTTCCACCCCAGGAACAGCCCTGCCGCTGCCATCAGCTTGATATCCCCGCCTCCAAACGCCCCGGGAATCAGAAGTGATAACGCAAGCATAGGCGCACTGACACACAGTGCGCCCAAAAGCCTTGATGCAGTTCCTGTATTCCTGTCTAAAAGCATTGCTGCTGCAGCCAGCAGCACGATGGCTGCATGACAGCCGTCCTTTATCTCCATTTTCTTTATGTCCTGATACGATGCCGTCAGCAGGACGATGAAAAAGGCTGTTCGTAAGATTCCCATAATTCACCTTATTTCCAATCATACTTTTCAGAACGCTTATTCCAGTAAATGTTATTCCCGAAAAATGTTGCGGCAGAAAGTACGAATAAAATCAAAAAAATGACTGCTCCATTCCCCCTTATAATAAATCCCGCTTTCATTATAACAGCTGTAATTGCTATCCCCCAGACTATAAAAACCCCTATCGATGCCCGCCGCTTTCCCTTGTCCGACAGACGGTACGCTCCAAATCCCCGAATTCCATGGTTTGTAATGTAATTCAAGAAGGCGCCCACCGTTCCAAAAAATAATGCTTCGGTTCGTATTCCATAATCCATAGGTATGCCATCCAGGAGCCACATAAAAGTGTAATATGCAAAAATTATCAGCACCACATTTCTCACCGCTAAAACTATGCGCTCCTGCCAGATATGCTCGATCCCATCTCTGACCAGGCTGTCGCAGAATTCTTTTTCCGGCATGCCCAGCTTATCCCTGAAGTCAATTCCTTCCATATCTGCTTCCCGCGCCGCGCCGAGCAGATCCTTTTTTAACACTTCCAGCTCAAAAAGCGATATATTATAGAACCGCATATACTCAAACATCTTACACAGTGTACTCCAGCTCTCCCCAGAAATCTTTGCAATTGCATCATTATTTTCCTGAACCAGCCGCTGGTAATTATTATAAAATAAACTCATCTTTCTTCCTCCTCGCTGAATATCTCTTCCACTGTCTGCCTCACTTCGTTCCATACCTCATAAAATCCCGCAACATACTCCTTCCCCGGCTCCGTCAGATTGTAATACTTCCTCTTGGGGCCTAATGGGCTGGGCTTAAATGTAGCTGCGATAAGCCCTTTCTTTTCCAGCCTGAGAAGGAGCGGGTAGAGGGTTCCCTCCTTCACATCTGCAAATCCGTATCTTTGGAGCTGTTCCACAATCTCATATCCGTAAGTCTCTGACTTATCTATAATCTTCAGGATGCAGCCCTCTAAGATACCCTTCATCATCTGGCTTTTATCCATACCCATCACCTCCTTATTCTCTACCTTGCATTGCAATGTTCTTAGCTATATTGTATCACAAGATACTGAATTGTCAATATCTTTTTTGGCATGCTGATTGATTTGTCTCTATGGATTTGATATAATTTCTTACACAAAGAGTTAAATATTCAATAGCATGGCAAAACTAATGATTGAACAACAAGAACTTATTTTTTCCTTTGAAAAAAATTTGAATAACAGCAAATACACATATTGCAAACTCATTGAACTATACCACACCCTTAATTCACTTGACCAGCAAAGAGTTATATTAGACCTTTCAAATATAACTTTTTTATCTGCTAATCTGCTGGCTGTGCTTGGCTGTTGCGTGGAATATACAATGGCAAAAAGAAATCATAACAATCACCATAAATTTGAAAGATACTCAATTGTATTTTTTAAATCAAAGCAATAATGATATAATAATTTTTTAGGAGGTATGGGAAATGAATACAGTAACTCTAAATATTGCGTCCTTAATTGGGAGTCCCTCTGCACTTACCCGGGAGCAAGGCTCAATAATTTACACGCAAATAATACAAAATTTGAATTCCGGAAATAAAGTAATATTAGATTTCCAGGACACCGAAAGTCTAATAACACCTTTTTTAAATGTATCTATTGGGAAATTATATGAAACGTTTAACAGCTCCCAATTAAATACACAATTGGAAATCAAAAATCCACCGGATGGAACAAATTCCAAATTCCAAATGGTTATAGCAAACGCGAAACAATATTATTTTAATAAGAATGCTTTTACTAAAGCAGTGGAGGACGTAATTAATAATCAATGAAAAATAATAAAATACCTATAGATTCTTTTAGACCCAAACCGACAGATAAAGTTTTATTAGATACTAACATCTTACTGGATTTATTTTATCCTTTAGATTTTGAATCAACAAGCAACAAATACGAATCACTATTTAATAATCTTATTAAGGAAAAATCGCATCTACTGATTTCTTCAATTCAAGTATCGGAATTTATAAATAGATGTATTAGAATTCAATTTAAGTTGTATCAAAATGCAATACGTTCATTGATGATGGTTTTAGCCAAATGAATCCTCAAAACATTTTTCTGTATGGATTCTCATATGATTTTAATGATTCACTTCTTGTTGAAATTGCCCGGCAGCACAATGCAATATTAATTACCAACGATGCTGATTACGCAAATTACAATGCTGATTTTCAAATAGTTACCTCAAACAGATTTTTATTAATGAGCCGTTAAAGCTTTTTCCTTGTATCTTCTCCCCCCATATGCTATACTCCTTTTAAACGTACTAATCACAAAGGGGGCAATCCTGCGTGAAAAGGCGGACAGATTCGAGATTTTATATTTGCCGGGAAACACATATAGCAGATAATCCTATCCCTTATATGTGCATTTCCGGTTTAGAACCTGACGCCCGAAGCGTCAGGATTTTTTATGCCCGTTAAGCCGCGCGCAATATATACAGCCAGGCTGCAGGAGACTTATGGACAGATATATCACACTAATTGACAAACTAAAGAAAGAGCGTGCTCTCTCCGCCAAAGAGTGGGCCGTCCTCATTAAAAACCGGTCGCCAAAGCTTTCGGAATACCTGTTTTCGCTGGCGAGAGAAGAACAGGAACGCTGCTACGGCAAGGACATCTTCCTGCGGGGGCTTATCGAGTTCTCCAACTATTGCAAGAACGACTGCCTCTACTGCGGCATCCGCAGGAGCAACCGGGCTGCCCGCCGTTACCGTCTTGACGAGGACACTATCCTTTCCTGTTGTCACGAAGGATACGGCCTTGGATTCCGTACCTTCGTCCTCCAGAGCGGCGAAGACGCCGCGTTCACCGAGGCAAGGCTTGCAAATCTTGTCCGAAGGATTCGCAAGGACTTCCCGGACTGCGCCATCACACTTTCTGCAGGCGAGTGGAGCAAGGCAAGCTACAGGACATTTTTTGACGCGGGAGCCAACCGATATCTTCTGCGCCATGAAACCCGCAATGACAGCCACTATTCCATGCTCCACCCCCCGTCACTAAGTGCAAAAAAACGCAGGCAGTGCCTCTGGAACCTGAAAGATATCGGGTATCAGGTGGGAACCGGATTCATGATAGGCACGCCTTACCAGACGCCGGAACTTCTCGCCGAAGACATGATTTTCTTAAAAGAGCTGAACCCGCAGATGGTAGGAATCGGCCCGTTTATCCCCCACCGGGATACCCCCTTTAAAAATGAGCCTGCCGGAACGCTTGAGCTGACTTTGTTTTTGCTGGGATGCATCCGCCTGATGCTGCCAAAAGTTCTCCTTCCCGCCACGACAGCCTTAGGAACCATCCACCCGGAGGGGCGGGAGCTGGGAATTCTTGCAGGCGCCAATGTCGTAATGCCAAATCTTTCCCCAAAAAGCGTGCGGGGAGATTATCTTCTCTACGACAACAAAATCTGTACCGGAGAGGAGTCGGCACAGTGCCGTGACTGCCTGGAAAAGAGAATAAATGCCATCGGTTACCGCACAGTAACCGCCAGAGGGGATTCCCTGAACCTCTAACTCTTCCTTTTTTAAGGACGAAATAGGGGCAAAACATATTTCAACAGATAAATATACGTATTATTTTAGGTAATTGCGAAACTCGCTAAGCTCGTTCGCAATCTTGAACCAAAACAAGGAAGAATTGGTACTATGCACGAATTTTGAAATAAAAAGGGGATAGCCGGATAATTTAGGCGCACTTTAATAAGCCATAGGCTTTTTGAAGCTGGTAAGTCCTATGCAATGAGAGGTTTCAAGCTACGGAGGTATTCATGGTGTTTGATCTTATCTGCAAGGACAACCGTAATGAGTTGTGTGATGCCGGCAAGGATTAAATCAGCATGCATAGTCTTTTCGTTCTGTGTACGCCTATCTGCAAGACAAAGATTTTCCTTTATATGATGAATGTCTCTTTCTACAGCAGTCCGTATTTTATACGTATTGTCCCATTCCTGCGTACCACGGAGAGTGCCGGGATAAGAGCGGAAATCCTTTTCGGGATAAACGTATACCATTCGGCCGGATGGTGAATCTGTACAGGGCAGTTCACATTGACATTGCCGTTTTTGTTTCCCTGTAACAGGATCTTTTATCCATTTCACTTTCGGGCAGGAGAATTTATATCGGACCAACCCATTCTTTCGGGTGGCAGTTCCCTCTGAGCGCATCGGAAGAGAAGAATCCTTGGGACAACACGGAATGCCATTACCGTTTATTGTATAATCATCACTTTTGAGTTGAGATCTGTGATTTAACGGTATGTATGCTTTAGAAAAATGTCTGTTTTCTCCAAATGTATTGCCAGATAACAGATCTTTGTAAAGCAATGCGGAATCAAATGCTGCATCTCCAAGAAAAACCTTTGGATTGATTAAGGGATGTTTATGGAAGAAGTCTTTCAGGGTTGGAATGAGAAGCTTTGAATCATGGGCGCATTTATCTTCATCCGGTGAATCTGACTTTTTGTCAACAGATATATCAGGATGTGCCGTCATAAAATCCCTGTTGTAAAAGGAAATGTGGCGAATAATGCCTAAACCGTTAGTAATAATGCCAAACTTAAAGACGTAACAGAAATGTCCATTAACATAAAGCTGTTTGATTTGCGGATTGGCAGAGGCGCATGACGGCATGGAGCTGTACGCGGCAGCATAAGGATTGTAGTCTTTACCGAGCCTTCTGGATTTGGCATAAGCTTTTAATTGCTTAATAATCCGATTCGCGTATTTGGGGTTATTTTCGGCAACGAAGGCTTCAATACCGGAAGAATCAAAGATGGTCATATCCGCTTTTGCAGGGTCAATAGCCTGGCAGATCGGTTCGGTAACGTCAACAAGGTTATCAAATACGAGCTGTAAATCCTCTAAAAAGTCCTGCTTAAACCGGGTGATTTTAGAAGCATCCGGGACTTTAGTAAAACCACAGAACTCACGAAGGGGCTTGGAATAAGCGAGGAAAGTTAAGAGGAGCTGATCAGTAGGGATAGAGAAAATACGCTGAATGATCAAAGCCCATAGGAAAGCATGCAAAGGGTATTTACGGGTTCTACCCGTTGATGCATAAAAATGATTTCTAAAAGAAACCGGGATCATTTCATCAAGGTCGATATGGGTTTCCAATAGAGAAAGAAACGCAGGTTTGTCATGATCAAATTTATTTTGGCAATCTTGAAAAATATCTGCCAAAGAAAGCTGTTTATATGGTATCATAGGTATCAGAACAACTCCTTTTTGGGATTGTGGATTTTAGTTTTTAGGCAACTCTATTATATCATATCCATTGAGGAGTTATTTGTTTTTAGTAACAAAAAATGCCGTATTTAAGCGGTTTGTGGCGTTTCACAAACGACTAAAGTTTGTATTACAAGAGAGGAGAAGAATAGTGGTATTTCATGACAGCTCTAGAGAAATTTACGGTTGGATAAATAAACAACCAAACGTAAAAGAAGAATCTCTAACGGATTGGTTACTATATTATACGTCAGAACATTGTTCTAATCTATACTATCAGGAGTTCACAAGACATAAGGAAGCAAACAATGGTGCTGATTGGGAATGGTGGATTTTAACTCCAAGATATGATGGAGAATATAATGCCTATAGATTTTTAGTACAGGCTAAAAAATTACTTTCCAATGGCAGAGATAATTATTCGTTATTGTCTTATGGAAATAAAAATGGCTATCAAATAGATATGCTTATGGAAGCGGCAAAACACAAAAATGCCTTCCCATTATATTTGTATTATTCCACTGCACTTGCGGATATAAATAAACAAATTGAGGAATTTCCATATATTGATAGTTCTGTTATTTATTGGTGCGATAGTTGTGAAAATGGATGTTATTTATCTCCGGCATTAAAGGTATATACGGAGTTATATAAATATCCAAGGCATAAACTGCGAGATACAGATATTGTAAATAAGGCATTAAAGTTATCGCTGTTAGATTTGTTATTCCGTAATAATGTTGAAAGTGTGTTGAATCAGTTTAATAGGAAGTATATATTGCCAAACAGAGAAGAAATACTAAATGATTCTGCTCAAGGAGTATATGGAATAAAGCATTCTGGAATTGGAATACCAGATTATTTAAAAATGTTTGTAGATAGAAGAGGGGAAAATTTAGAATGGCTGCAAGAGCAAATGAGGATTGATGATATTGATGGTATATCCGTATTGGATTTTAGAAATATAAATGAGGACAAGTGAGATTATGATGCATCAAGATGTTTATACGGAAATAAAAAACATTTTGAATACAGCAAGAAATAAAGTTTACCAAACAGCTAATTTTGTAATGGTTAAAGCCTACTGGAATATAGGAAAATTAATCATTGAAGAACAGGGCGGTAATGAAAAGGCGGAGTATGGAACAGGTTTATTGAAAGAAT
>OFFY01000697.1_pt1 | contig 32720 bp, 25 predicted proteins | sample 1521481 | NCBI WGS metagenome assembly OFFY01 (sample SAMEA3504117, study PRJEB24116) | mouse gut metagenome | biome: mouse gut; feature: mouse-associated habitat; material: faeces | place: Denmark | collected 2011
ATCTGTGCGCCTAATTTTGTGGTATAGCTATAAAATCCAACCGCACAGGTGGAAAAATTTTCCAACCTGATTTTACGTCATTTATTTTCACCAAATACCAGGATAGCCAATGGTTTTTTTGTACATACCACCATATGTTCTATACAATTTCCACATTGTCACTTTTATCTTGTAAAAGAAAACATAAAATGATACAATGCATTGAAAGCAAAACCATTGCCCCAGGCACGTTATTTGCAGCATTATTTGTATAAATTGCTGTCCGGAGTTAAAAAAGAAGGAGAATTGCCTATGAATCAGGAGAAAAATGAAAATGAAACCAAAAAGAAAACCACAAAAACCAAGCGGGCAGCCGCCCTTTTGGGGGCTGTTCTCCTGGTTCTGCTGTATGCAGCAGCTTTGGTGGCGGCCATCATGGACAACTCCGCATCCGCAGGCCTGTTCCGGGCCTGCCTGTGGGCCACAATAGCCGTCCCGCTGCTGATCTGGATCTATGTCTGGCTCTATGGAAAGTTCACCGGACGGCCCAACATCACAGACTCCACTGCAAACAGCCAGCCCCTCGGAACGCAGGCTTCCGGACAGGAACTGTCCGGGCAAAGTCAATCCACAGAAAAAAAGTCCGGTGAAAACCGCTCCCGGTAAATCTATATGGGCTCAGACCGTCTGTCCATGCAAGGTTACTTCTTCCAGGGCCCTCAGCTCCTCTTCCACCTGTTCCTTCGACCGAAAACAGATACCATGGATCCCAAGAACCCGGGCCGCCTCCACATTGGCCTGGGTGTCGTCAATAAACACACTCTCTTCTGCCTTTAAGCCATACCTGGAGAGAAGAAGGCGGTATATCTCTCCATCAGGCTTGATGACCTTTTCCCGGAAGGACAGAATGCCCCCGTCCATATATTCCATAAAATCAAGTGCATCCTGACAGTCCTCAAAAGCTTTGGAAGAAAAATTGGACAGATAGAAGACCCCCAGTCCTTTGGCCTTCAGCTCCTTCACCCAGGGAATGGCATATTCCCTTTTCGTCACCATGCCCGTGACACATCCAAAGGCAAAACGCAGTTCTTTCTCAATCTCCGGATCCTGCCGGATGAACTCCCTCATAAGCCTTTCCACATCCCACGCTCCCCGATCCACCTCATTCCACACAGGTGTCAGCACGGAAGCCCTGGCAATGCGGTCAACCATCGCCTCGTCAAATCCCTTGTCCTGAAGAAATCCCCTCCACCGAAAATCCGTGAGAACATTTCCAATGTCAAAAATAATATTGCGAATCATCTCTTACTCCCATAGGTACCCTCTACAGTCTCATGATCTCCAGAAGTCTGGCCGCAGCCGTGGGCAGAACAGCTTTTTTACTTGTCACCACACAGAGCTGTCTTTTGGGTATCATCTTGTTAAATCTCAGTTCAAACAGCAGGCCGGAATCCAGATCCTGTATGGCAAAATCTCTCACCACACACCCCACCCCCAGATTTCTGAGTGCAAACTGTACAATCATATCACTGGTGGCCAGTTCAAATTCCGGCTGCAGCACCACGCCGTTTCCAAGCAGATATTCGTCCAGAAAGCGCCTGGTGCTGGTACATCCCTCCAGAAAAATCATGGGAAGATGCTCCAGCTCCTGAAAATCCAGCATTTTATTCTTATAGGGCAGAAATCTTCTCCCTGCCACAAACATGTCCTCAATCTCTCTCACCTGCTCCATGCGGATGCCGGGGTCCTGTTCAAAAGGGGTGCTGACCACCCCAAAATCTATTTTTCCGGCCCGCAGAAGCTGGAGCGTTTCGGGTGTGGGGGCATTGGCCACAATCACCTTTATCCCGGGATGCCGCTCATGAAATTCTTCCAGAAAAGGCAGCAGATAAAAACGCAGCGCCATATCGCTGGCGCCGATGTGGACCTGGCCCAGTTCCAGGTTAAGCAGCTGCTTTACCTTTTCCACCCCCAGGCTGATCTGCTCATAGCCTTTCTCCACATAAGAGTAGAGAAGCTGTCCCTCCCCTGTGAGTCTGACTCCCTTGGAAGCCCTCTGAAACAAGGGCACCCCCAGACTTCGCTCCAGCGCTTTCAGGGACTGGCTCACCGCAGGCTGGGAGATGGAGAGCTCACCTGCGGCCCCTGTGACGCTGCCCAGTTTGGCCGTGTAATAGAAGACCTTAAAATACTCCAGGTTCTCCACCATTCTCTCCACTCCCCCGCTCTCCTGACAGACTTATCCGGCTTTCCAAACCATCCCCCGGGGTATCATTTCAGACTGCTGTGCCTGTAAATAATATCCTCCCTGCCAGGGCCATTGCTCACCATAGTGACAGGATACCCGATTCTGCTCTCTATAAACTCAATATACTCCCTGCAGTTTTCCGGCAGTTCATCATATTCTCTGATCCCCCGGATATCGCTTTTCCACCCGGGAAGCTTCTGAAATACCGGTTTTGCCTTGGAAAGCTTTGCGGTGACAGGAAATTCGGTGGTGATCTCACCGTCGATCTCATAGCCCACGCACACCGGGATCTCATCCAGATATCCCAGCACATCCAGAACAGTGAAGGCCACATCCGTGGTACCCTGCAGACGGCATCCGTACTTTGACGCCACACAGTCAAACCATCCTACTCGCCTGGGCCTTCCGGTTGTGGCGCCGTATTCCCCGCCGTCTCCGCCGCGGCGGCGCAGCTCCTCCGCTTCCTCCCCGAACAATTCAGAGACAAAAGCACCCGCGCCCACCGCAGAGGAGTAAGCCTTGCATACTGTCACAATCTGTTTGATCTCATAGGGCGGCAGCCCTGCCCCAATGGCCCCGAAAGCCGCCAGGGTGGAAGACGAAGTAACCATGGGATAAATGCCATGATCCGGATCTTTCAGCGTGCCCAGCTGTCCTTCCAGAAGAACTGTCCTGCCCTCTTTCAGCGCCTTGTCCAGGAAAGCGGGCACATCGCACACATAAGGGGCCACCATATCCCTGTACTCTCTCAGGGTGGCAAGCAGCTCCTCCGGCTGAATAAGCGGCTTATGATACAGATGCTCAAAAAGCACATTCTTTATCTCACACACGCGCCGGGCTTTCTCAGCCAGAACTTCCTCGTCAAAGAGTTCACTGACCTGAAATCCGATCTTGGCGTACTTGTCGGAGTAAAACGGTGCAATTCCCGATTTCGTGGAGCCGAAAGAACGGCCTCCCAGCCTCTCCTCCTCATACTGGTCCAGCAGAATATGGTACGGCATTACAATCTGCGCACGATCGGAGACAAGAATCCTGGGGTTGGGCACTCCCCTTTCCACTATTGACTGAATCTCTTTAAAGAGCAGGGGAATGTTCAAAGCCACGCCATTGCCGACCACACTGGTCACATGGCTGTAAAACACCCCCGACGGAAGTGTGTGCAGAGCAAACTTTCCATAATTGTTCACAATGGTATGTCCTGCGTTTGCACCGCCCTGAAACCGCACAACAATATCTGCCTCCTGTGCCATAACATCGGTAATCTTTCCTTTTCCCTCGTCACCCCAGTTGGCTCCTACTATCGCCTTAACCATGTTATCCTCCATTTCCCGCCCTTTTGCGGCAGGTCATTGTTTTTTCATTTGCGGTTTCATTTTATCATACTCCCTATTATAAGTAAAATCAATATATTTTATACATGTTATCATTTTTGCTTATATAATATTCATTTCACATATGTATGTATATAATATTATGCCAATTTCTGAAGTTTAACCGAATGATCTTCAATTACCTTTTTCATGACGTCAATGTCCGCCTGCATTGCCTCAATCTGGGCGGAGGCCTTTTCATAGCGTTTTGCCGCCGGAAGATAATTCTCAGCCAGAATCTGAATTTTTTTGTCTGTGACATTTTCAAGATGCAGCTTTATGCCGTGAACCTCCTGCTTCAATTCCGCCACCTGACTTCCAAGGTCCATTCTCGTCTCCGTTATCTCGCTGTGCAGCTCCAATTCCATACTTGTCATCTTGCCATGTAGCTCTCCTATCTCGCCACGCAGCCCCGATTCCATGCTCTTCATCTCGCCACGCAGTTCCGATTCCATGTTCTTCATCTCGCCACGCAGTTCCGATTCCATACTTTTCATCTCGCCACGCAGCCCCGATTCCATGCTCCTCATCTCGCCACGAAGCCTCGACTCCATGTTCTTCATCTCATCCCGCAGATCCGCATCCATTAAGGCCAGATCCCCTCTCATGTCCCTGATCTCACATTTGACCAAATCCATCGCGGAGTTAATCTTTCTGTCCAGCACTCCCGAGATTGCCAGTAAATCTTCGCTTGTCAAAGCCATAATCATACCCTCCATAAATATCCTTGAAAACCTTCTGCCGCTTGTCCTATACGTACAGCATAAACCGTATATACGGTTTTGTCAACAGAATGTTCCACCAGACCTTCAAAAACATTTTTACTTGATTTTTCCACCATAATGCAATACACTTTACTGGTGGAGAATCTATATCTCATCCCAATTCCCAAGCAAAGGAGCAATGAAAATGAGCATTCAGGAACTTAAGCCCGTGAAAGAGGGCAAGGTACGTGAAATTTATGACAACGGCGACAGCCTGGTGATGGTGGCAACCGACCGGATCAGCTGTTTTGACGTGGTCCTGGGCAACAATGTAGACAAAAAAGGCACCGTCCTGACCCAGATGTCCAAGTTCTGGTTTGACATGACACAGGACATTCTTCCAAATCACATGCTCTCCGTGGATGTCAATGACATGCCTGAATATTTCCGTCAGGAAAAATTTCAGGGAAAAAGCATGCTCTGCCGCAAACTGGACATGATTCCTGTTGAGTGCATTGTGCGCGGATACATCACTGGAAGCGGGTGGGCCTCCTACCAGAAAGACGGTACGGTCTGCGGCATTAAACTGCCTCAGGGCCTGCAGGAAGCCCAGAAACTGCCGGAACCCATATACACCCCCTCCACCAAAGCAGAGATCGGCGACCATGACGAGAACATCACCTACGACCAGAGCGTTGACTATCTGGAACAACGCTACCCGGGAAAAGGCGCCGAGTATGCAGCAAAGCTCCGGGACTATACCATCGCACTGTACAAAAAATGTGCGGAGTACGCTCTGAAACGGGGCATTATCATAGCAGACACAAAATTTGAATTCGGCCTGGACGAAAATGGCTGCATTGTTCTGGCAGACGAGATGCTGACGCCGGACAGCTCCCGCTTCTGGCCTGCGGACAGCTACGAACCCGGCCACGGCCAGCCTTCCTTCGACAAGCAGTTTGCCCGGGACTGGCTGAAAGCAAACCCCGGAAACAACTGGGTTCTGCCCGAAGATGTGGTTTGCAGGACCATTGAGAAATATCTGCAGGCATATGAAATGCTCACAGGCACCTCCCTGTAGGCGGAGAGGACTCCCATGTGAGAATGTTTTTAAAAACCGGATAACCGTTTCCAGACAACCTGCCGCAGGCAGGAAAAAAGAGCGCCCCAAAGACGCTCTTTTTTCCTGCCTGCAGCCCTCTCCCGCCATATTCCCGGCGCTGACCTTCCCCCTGAGAATTCTCCCCAAGTGACAGGCTCTGAAAATGTATCCGGTCAAGGTTTTATTCTCTGCCGTCCCAGCAGTAGGTGCAGAGACGGCACTTGTCTATGCCCACCGACGCCACCATATCGTCCAGCCTGTGGTAGCGCAGACTGGTGAAATTCAGCTGCTCCCCAATACGGTTCACAAGCTCCGCATGCTCCTCCCTGTCAGGATCCACGCACGCACTCAGACTCACATACCTGCCTTCCTGCTCCATCTCCTTTAAAATCCGTCTGGCGATAAGCTCCATCTCCGAGGCAGAACGGGAGAAATTCAAATATTTGCAGCCGTAGAAAATGGGCGGGCAGGCAGCGCGGATATGCACCTCCCTTGCGCCGCTCTGATAGAGGAATTCCGTGGTTTCCCTCAGCTGCGTGCCCCTGACAATGGAGTCGTCAATGAGCAGCAGACTTTTCCCCTGAATCAGATCCTGAATGGGCAGCAGCTTCATCCTGGCGATCAGATTCCTCTGAGCCTGCATGGTGGGCATAAAGGACCTGGGCCATGTGGGAGTGTATTTGATAAAAGGCCTGGAAAAAGGAATGCCGGAGCGATTGGCATACCCGATGGCGTGGGCGGTGCCGGAGTCTGGAACCCCCGCCACAATGTCCGGGGACACGTGGTCCCTCTCAGCCAGCAGCGTGCCGCAGTGATAGCGCATTTTCTCCACGCTGATCCCCTCATAGGAGGAGGAGGGATAACCATAGTACACCCACAGAAAGGTACACATCTTCATATCGCTGCCCGGCTGTATCAGCGTCTGCGCACCCTCCGGCGTCAGCACCACCACCTCCCCGGGGCCCAGTTCCCTTTCAAACACATATCCCAGGTTCAGATAGGCAAAGCTCTCAAAGGACACACAGCAGGCTCCGTCCTTCCTGCCGATGGACACCGGCGTTCTGCCATAGTAATCCCTGGCCGCGAAAATCCCTTTGGGCGTCATGATCAGCATGGTCATGGAACCTTCCACCACCTCCTGAACATACCGGATCCCCTCCACAAGATTGTCCTTCTGGTTGATCAGAGAGGCCACCAACTCCGTGGCGTTGATATCCCCGCCGCTCATCTCCAGAAAATGGGCATGTCCCCTGGAAAAAAGTTCCGCCGTCAAAGCCTCCGCGTTGTTGATCCTTCCCACGGTGGCAATGGCATAAGTCCCATGATGGGAGCGGATGAGCAGGGGCTGCGGCTCATAGTCGGAGATACAGCCCAACCCCAGGCATCCCTCCATGCTGTTGGCTTCCTTGTCAAATTTAGTGCGGAAAGGCGTATTTTCTATATTGTGTATGGCCCTGTCAAAGCCCTTCTTTTTGTCATACACCACCATGCCCGCCCGCCTGGTTCCCAGATGAGAATGGTAATCCGTGCCGAAAAACAGGTCAAACGTACAGTTCTCCTTTGCCGCAACTCCAAAAAATCCTCCCATGACTTTCCTCCTGATTCTTATCCCCGCTGCCCCGGACTTTTATCCTCACGCCCCTGCAGCCCTGCTGCCTCCATGCCTGCTTTACACATTGATCTCAGCCTTCAGCCCCAGCAGTTCTCTGTTTTCCTGGAGCACCGGCCGGATCACCTTCTCCAGGAAGGCCTCCACCTGCTCCCTGGCGCGCCCTACATACCTGGCAGGGTCCATGGACTCCTGAAGCTCTTCCAGAGTCATGCGGAAGGCAGGCTCCGCCGCAATCAGCTCCAGAAGATTGTTCTCCCCTCCGTCCACTTTCACCCTCTGCCCTGCCTCCATGGAAAGCTTCCGGATGCGCTCATGGAGCTCCTGGCGGTTGCCCCCCATCTTTACCGCATCCATCATAATGTTCTCCGTGGCCATAAAAGGCAGCTCGCTGCGCAGATGTTTCTCAATGACCTTAGGATACACCACCAGGCCGTCCACCACATTCAGGCACAGATCCAGAATCCCGTCCACCGCCAGAAAGGCCTCCGGAATGGACAGACGCTTGTTGGCAGAGTCGTCCAGGGTCCGCTCAAACCACTGGCAGGCGGAGGTGACAGCCGGATTCAGCGCGTCAATCATCACATACCTGGACAGAGAGGCGATCCGCTCGCTCCGCATGGGATTGCGCTTATAGGCCATGGCGGAAGAACCGATCTGCCCTTTCTCAAAGGGCTCCTCCACCTCCTTCAGGTGCTGCAGCAGCCGGATGTCATTGCTCATCTTGTGGGCGGAAGCCCCAATGCCCGCAAGCACATTGGCCACCCTGGTGTCCACCTTTCTGGAATACGTCTGGCCGGACACCGGGAAACACTCCTGAAAGCCCATCTTCTCCGCAATCATGGGATCGATCCGATCCACCTTCTCCTGGTCCCCGTCAAAAAGTTCCAGGAAGGAGGCCTGGGTGCCTGTGGTCCCTTTGGATCCCAGAAGTTTCATACCTCCCAGGCAGTGGTCCAGATCTTCCAGATCCAGACAGAACTCCTGCAGCCACAGCGCCGCCCGTTTTCCCACCGTGGTGGGCTGGGCAGGCTGAAAATGAGTGAACGCCAAAGTGGGCTGGGCCTTGTATTTTTCTGCAAAATCCCCCAGCACCGCCATCACATTCACAAGCTTTTTCTTCACAAGCCTCAGAGCCTGGGTCATAACAATAATGTCCGTGTTGTCCCCCACATAGCAGGAAGTAGCCCCCAGATGAATAATGCCCGCCGCCTTAGGGCACTGCTGCCCGTATGCGTACACATGGCTCATAACGTCATGACGGACCTCCCTCTCCCGCTCCCTGGCCACATCGTAATTGATCTCCTCCGCGTGATCCCTCATCTCCTGGATCTGTTCCACGGTGATAACAGGCTCCCCGTTCCGGCTCAGACCAAGTTCCATCTCCGTCTCCGCCAGGGCAATCCACAGCTTCCGCCAGGTCCGGAACTTCATATCCGGTGAAAAAATATACTGCATCTCCCTGCTGGCGTAGCGCTCCGACAGGGGACTTACATATCTGTCCGTGCTCATCTAAACTCTCCTTCCATGACTGCTCTTTTTTCTTATTTTCTACGCATTCCTGTTGTAACTCTCCAGCATGGCCATAACCTCCGGGGCATAGGCCGGATACTTGTCCGCCACATCCAGGATCTCCTTCCTGGCCGACTCCGCCACATTGTTGTTGTAATCCATCTGTTTCCGCAGAGCCTGCCGGCGCTGAATCAGCTCATGGCGCATCTCCACCATCTCCCGACGGTCCAGCAGGGCCGCCGGCTGGCTGATCCATCTCTCAGGGCTGGTGATCCGGTAATTTCCCATCCTGCTCACCAGCTCCTTCTGGCAGTACTCCAGCTTGGACTCGGCCTCGGCGAACTCCCTCCGCTCCTCCTTCTCCTGCTGGTACTGTCCCCAGAGCTTCTCCAGCGACGCCGCGCTGTCAGTGCTGTACTTGATGTAGAGATAATCCGTCAGATTCCTGTTGTTCACATACCGGATTTTCACCTTGTTCTGCAGCTGAATCAGCTTGCTGATCCCCTTCTCCACCCGGCGCAGTTCACGCTCCCCGTCCGTGTACTTCACCCAGGCTATGGTGGCCGCCAGCGCTGCAGCAGCCCCCGCCACAAGATACCCCACACGGGTGTTCATCTCAAAGATAAACTGCAGCACCAGAAGCATAATCAGGCACAGAAGAAAGGCAGTCAAAAAGATCACAGTCACTCCCCGGATATTGTTCAGAATCATATCCAGCTCCTGTCTCCGGTACTCGTAGGCATGACGCTCCCTGTCCACCCGCTGCATGTCCTGTTTCACTTTTGTCCCATAGTCCTCGCATTCCCTGATCTTCTCAATGCCCTCCTGGATCTCTCCCTCCTGCCTGCGCAGGCGGTAATAGTCCGAATCCTGCATCCGGTTCTTCCTGTCCCGGTATCTGGCCCGCTCCTGCTCCAGAGTCACCAGCTTCCCGGCGATGGCATTGAGCCCCTCCCGCTCTTCCTCCGGCAGGGCCTCTATCTCCTCCATATCCATCAGATAAGAAGTCACCAGTGAATACTCCCCGTTGAGCAGGTTCATCTCCCGGGTGGCCTCCTGGATCTGATCCAGACAGCTGCTGATATAGCCGCTGCGCTGCTCCTTCTCCCTGAAATCTACCTGGTCCCTCTCATAGACAATATTTTCCCAGTTTTCTTCGCTGCTTTCCTGCCTCTTTTTCTTTCCGAATATCTTCGACCAAAATCCCATCAGCGCTACTGCTCCCTTGTCAAAATCTACGGTAACTCTCCTTGAGGGCCTGCACCAGCCGCTGGTCCTCTTCCTCCACTTTCTCCCCCAGCTCCCTCCTGCTGCAAAGCCGCAGGTAGTCCGGGTGCTGCTCCCACTCCTGGGAAGCCTGCTCCATCTTTTTCTCCAGCTCCAGGCTGTGACGGTACAGCTCCCCCTGTTCCGCCACCAGGGCCACATAGTCCTCCTGGGCCAGCTCCATGCGCCTGGCCGCCAGATATTCCAGGCAGCAGTCATCGTCCCCTCCCAGGTCAATGGCCTGCCGGAAACACTCTGCCGCCGCACCGTAGCGCATCATTCCCACATAGGCCACCCCCTTGTTGTGCCAGACCGAGGCCAGAAAACCCGCCGCGGGCTGCTGTCCCGTCTCCCTGGCCGAGAGAGCCTCCCATCCCTGCAGCAGCTCCTCATAGCCCTTCAGCGCAGGTTTGTACCTTTTCTTCTTGACCAGATAGTCAATCTGGCTTTTGCGCCGCTCCATCCCGGTGAGGCCGGATCCCTGTTTCAGCAGCTGCTCCGTCTCCCGGATGACTCCCGCGCCGTAAAATCCCACATACTTCAAAATGGCCGACACAAAAGAGCTCAGAGAACCCTGCTTGTGGACATAAGGGTGAAGTTCCCTGGCAAACTCCGCCAGTCCGCACTCCTTCCCGATCCACTCCAGAAGATTGTCGTTTAAAAGCGACAGATCCAGAAGAAAAGCATTCTCCTTCAGACAGCAGCACAGTTCCTCCAGACAGAATACATTCACTTCAAGTCCCGGGACACAGTAAGGCTTTTTCGCGTAATCCCCCACGCAGACACTGACTCGCATCCATCCATGCTCCTTTTCAATAAATCACAAAGCTTTCCTTCCAGGAACGCCCGGAGGCAGGCCGGAATTCCCCGAATCCCAGATCCTCCGCCTCCACCGTCAGACGGTTTTCCGCCTCCATATACAGGTGCAGCCGCAGCCTGGCCGTGGTGCCCGGAAGCCCCTCCAGAGACAGCCGCAGCACCTCCGCCCCGGTTCTGCTTCTGACCAGGGGCGCAGCCGAGAATTCCAGCTCTCTGCCCTCCTGCAGATAAATCTCCGCCGTCCGCTCCGCCTCATACCAGTTCACCCCTGCGTCCAGAAGGGCAAAATAAGAGTCCTCCCCGTTCCTGAGTATCTTCATCCCCACATTGGCCTTCAGCTTGTCCCCTCCCAGGAACACATGCTCCGTGCCCATCTGGCTGGCCTTCAGCCTCTCCTGCATCCCGCAGCAGGCCCCTTTGCCGAAAAGATTGTTCCCCTGGAACACCCTCCGCCCCCGGCACAGGTAGCGCAGGGTATTCTTCATCCAGTCCCCCGCAAACCCGTCCCCGATCAGAAACACGCTCCCGGTGACTTCCCGGCCGCAGACTTCCTCCGCAATCCGGCACAGCACCCTGTCCCTCTCCTCCCGGGCTTCCTGGGTGTCCTCGTCCAGAAGAGGACATTCCGGAAAAGGATATTCCTTCTGTTCCAGAAACGCCACCCTTGGCGTGGTCCGCCTGTTGCACCCCAGACGGTAGAGCCTGATACTGTTAGCCCTGTAATCAAATAAGACCGACTGACTGTTCCACAGCTCCCTGGGCTGCCGCAGCATATAGCTGTAATAGCTCTCCCCATGGCTCTGAAAGGCGATATTCCCCGCCTTCAGCCGCGCCCCCTCCACCACCTGGGAAAACACCTGCCGCACCCTCTCGTTGAACACAGGGCAGGTGATCATCAACGCGGTAATCTTCTCCACCGGCCTGGGAAGCATCCCCAAGCTGCGCTTGAAAAAAAGGGTCAGCAGCGCCACCGGGTCGTACACCTCCCCGTCCACCGCCACCTGCTCCCCCTCCAGGGCCAGATCCAGCAGATTTTCCACCAGCACCCCCTGGTCCTCCCTGGCGCTGCGGATGGCTTCTCTGCCATAGAACCACTGGCTGGTCCCATGCTTCCTGCACAGCACCGTAGGTATATTGTAGACCTGTCCTCCGGCCACCTGGGAGAGGGTCTCCACCTCCCCCTCGGGAGATACCGCAAAGCTGATCTGGGAGAATAGATTGCCCAGATCATATCCCACTATGAGTTTTTCTCCTCCCAGTAACCCCATGTCCACACCTTTCCGCCCGCTCTGCAGGCAGCAACCCCTGTCTCCCCGCGCCTACTTCAGACTAAACAGCTTTCCGCCGATAAAATCTTTCCTGTAATACTCCTCCAGAAGCCTGTCCATGGTGTCACGATCCTGAAGTGCCCTGCTGACTACAATATCATTGATCAGCCTGTACCGGCTCTCCTCCTCGTCCCCTGTCTCATCGCTCCTCTGAAGGGTGCCGCTCTCTGTGAGCTGCTCTTCCCCGTCCTTCTCCTCCGTAATATAATACTGCACGGTTTCCCCGAAAAAAAGGACAAATTCCTTAAAGAACACGCCCCCATAAGCCTCCTTCATATACTCCGCCCTATAGTCATCCGACTCTTCGTCTTCCTGTACAAGGGTATAGTGAATGCAGGCCCTGGCCTTGGGATGGGTGCGGTATTCCAGGATTGTCTTGTCCGAGAGCTCCTGCTGCAGGAATCTGTACTCCTTGAAACTCCTGAAAAAGTCCAGATAGATCCCCTCCTCCAGCATCTCCCGGAGAAATGCCTCCACCATAACTCCCGCTTCCCGTTCCACCTCCCCGGGATTCTCCGCCGCATGCTTCAGATAGGCCAGGCGGCAGACCCTCTGCACCGGCTCCTCCCGCTGGTACATATGCCATATCTCCCGGAACACTCCTGTCTCCATAACCCGCTCCCCCACAAAATAGTCGTAGGAGCACTGGGCCAGGAACGCTTCCTCCACCTCCTGCTTGGCCCCCTGGGAGATATAATAATGGAAGATATCCATCTTCTCCCCCACGAAAGCCCCGGTGCCAAGCATCTGTACCAGAATCCTTTCGCTGAGCCGGAAACAGTCCAGGTCAAAGGCCCGGGCCGCCTTCCAGATATCCCGCATGTTCCTGGTAAGTCCCCTGTAGTGCATGACCAGATACTCCAAGATTGTGCTGTCGTATTTCCCCTTTCGGAACACATGCACCGCTGCCGCCGTCAGCAGCCGGGACTCCGTCATATTGCGCTGCTCCATAAGCCGCCCCACCAGGCGCACCAGTATTTTGGGCTCCACAAAATACGGCCCGTAGCTCTCCAGCCACTCCCCTGCCAGATCGTAGGCGCCCCGCAGCACCATAAGCCGCACCACGTCGCTTCTCTCCCGGGAGACAAGCTCCCCTGCAGGGATATGCCGCAGATACCCGTCCAGGGACCGCATATCATCCACATCATAATAGTACTGCAGAATCCGCAGATACAGCTCCCGTTTCAGCTCCGGGGCAGTCAGCGCAGAATCCGCCGTCCTCAGCTCCCTCCGAAGACTTATAACAGGCTCCTCGCTGACCGACTCCTCCCCCCGGCACATATAGATATCCAGGGCCGGATTGTCCACCGCCAGCGGCAGCACCCACCGCAGAAAACGCCCCGGGGTCATCAGTTTCCTCACCGTACAGGCCGCGCTCTTGATAAAACGGTTCCTGCTGCCGTCCTCCAGCACCACTGTGTACCTGCTGCCGTAGATGGGCACCCAGGCCCGTCCCTCCGAGAGCAGGTATTCAGAAGGCTCCCCCAAGCCGGGCTGATACACATAGACCTTCCTGATCCTCTCGTCCTCCACCTGAATCATATGGGAGAACAACAGCCTGGAGAGAGGGCCGGCGGTCTGTTCGTCTATCATGCCAGGCTGCAGCAGCCTCTCATAGAGGCTGGCCAGATGTCTGTTGATGCGCCCCCTCCTGATCTGCTCCGCCACAAAAGACTCCATCCTGGGCCTGTAGGCCTCATAGATGTCCCCGGGCTTGTCCCACTTCTGCAGCACATAGTCATAGAGATAGGCGCTGCGGGCATAGTCCATGTTATTTTCATAGGAAAAATACATCAGCACCGTCCTGGGTATCTCCTGATCCTTCTCTATGTCCAGGGAGAGCATATAATATTCGTACAGTTTGGTGATCCGCAGCTGCGCTTCCACCCCCGCCCTGTACCACTCAAAATAAGCCCTGCCTGTCTTTCCCCCCTTGATGAGCAGGGTGCAGATCTCCTGCAGCAGCCCCACATCCTTCTTCTTTTTGTACATCAGCCGCAGGATCCGAAACAGCACCTCCGAGTACTCCTTTGCCTTCCCGGCCAGAAAGACAAACTGGTCCGCCACCTCCCGCTTCAGAGCACCCTTTCTGATCCCAAAATAGACCACCTGCCTCTCGAACTTCCCAAGCCTGTGCAGCAGCACAGGACTGGCGTTCAAAAGCACCAGGGCCTCAATGTACAGCACCGGACTGGTACAGCCTTCCCGGAACATCTTCTCCAGGAAATCCCATTTCACCCGCTCCGATTTCTGCAGATCCTCCGACAGATATAAAAGCAGCCATGCCACCCGCCAGCTGGAGGGATCCTCCCTGTAGATTTCCTCCACCCTGGAAGTCATCCTGCCAATGTACTCCCCGCTTCCGTGCAGAAGAGTGGTCAGATAATAGTAATAAGCCAGCAGCTCATCCTGAATTCCCCGCTGCCCCAGCTCCTCCGCAGCCCGGTCCAGAATCCACCCTGCCTCGCTGTCCCTCTCCTCCGTGATCAGAAGCTGGGCCTGGAACAGCCTCGCCGCCAGATCCTCATCGTCCATGGCCACCATCCGCTCCACCAGCCGCCCTGTCTCCTTCAGCCACTGGGCCGTCCCCCACCTGCGAAGCCGAAAAGCCTCGTAGGATTCCATCAGGTGGTAGATGCAGCTCTTTCTCTCCCTGTCCAGAACAATATCGGCAAATCCGCCGCTGCGCAGCACCGTTACCGGAACCGTCAGGGTCACATAACAGTTGGACAGACAGACCTGCCCGTAATTCTTTCCCCGGTGGCAGAGACTGCCGTCCACAAAGACAGGCAGCACACAGCGATTGCCCAGAAAATCATCATCCGTCAAGCAGGCCTTCTCTGTGAACAGAAACTCCCCCCTGCACTGGACGGACAGCTGCGTATACCCCCATCCGTTCCGCAGAAGCAGGATCTTCTCCTCCGTGACCTCCCCTCCGTCCGCCTCCAGATCCAGCTGTACCGTCTCCAGAACATACTCCACATGCTGCTTTTTGTTCACCTGGATCAAAAACTCTTCCATGTTCTGCTCCAGCCCCTCATTGGCGGAAAGAGCTCTGTAATCCAAAGCGTGCTGCCCCTCTCCGTCCTGAAAGATCCGGCCAAACTCCGGGGAGTAAAATATCTTCACAGCCTCCTTCCAGCTGCTCTTGGCCAGGTTGGCAAAGTGAAAGAGGTTCTTGATATTTCCGATGGAGGACTCAGGTATGGTGTGCTCCACCGTCACCACAAAGGGCAGATAGCCCTCCCCCAGGCTGCTGACCACCTCAAAACAGCCCTTCACCACCTCCCCTTCCTCCAGGTTCTCCCCGTGGAAACAGAAAAAAATCTCCTCCTCCGTACCCGAAAATACCGCCGTGCGGCACTCCATTCTCCAGTCGCTGGATGAGATGCTGCCCGCCGAAAGCGCCCCCCGTCCGGGGGTGGCATGGATATAAAAAGATCCCTCCTGCCGTTCCCCTCTGTGGATGGACAGTTCTATTTTTTCACAGGAAAATTCCAGGGTTCCCTCCCCATGGTCAAAATTTCCCTTCAAAATCTCACTGATCGCCTTCTGCATGCCCGCACCCCATACTTTGCAACAAAATTTCCCTGTATGCCGCCCCATACCCCTTCAGCCACACGGCTGATTATATCAAATCTTTTATCCCAGGGCAATCGTAAATTTGCGGCACTCCTCTCCCGGCGCCGGAGCCCGTCTCCTTCCTCACTCCAGATTCAGCTTTCTGTTAATCACATAGTAAGAGACAATGTACAGTCCCACCCCCATAACCACTTCCAGCAAAATCCCCATGTCCAGGCCAAAATTCATGTAGGAACCAAGATCCAATACCGTCTGGATACTCCGGAGCAGAGAGTTTAAAATACTATTCACCACCAGAATGCCGATATAGCACAACACGGACATAAGCACCCTGTGTTTTGAAAAAAGCTGCCCCATGGAAATGGCCCCGAAGAGAATGGCCGCCTGGCTGAAAGGCCCCAGTATCAGGGCCACCAGCAGAGCCCACAGCCAGTGCGCCACGTCCAGCCCCAGCTCCACCCTCATTCTGCTCATAAAGAAACCCACAGCATCAGCCACATCCTTCAAAAGCTCCGCCGCGGTAAAGTCCGGCGCAAAAGAATACAGCATGGTAAATCCCAGAAAGGCTGCTGACAGATACATGGCTATGGTGATCAGCATCAGCCAGAGACCGCTCACCAAAAGTTTGCTGCCCAGGATCTGCTGCTTTGTCACCGGCAGCGTATGGGTCAGATACCCCTGATCCGTGTACATGGTCTGGTAAAAATGCACCCCTATATAGATGGTCACGCACAGGTTCGTTCCCGCCAGCAGCACCACATACATCAACAGGGTCAGCAGACTGAAAATGTCCAGCCAGCCAAAGGAATATTTTCCTGTGTTAAAACCCTGCCACATGGGAGTCTGAAAAGCCATCCATCCCAGCAGCGTCACCAGAACCATGCTGCCCAGCATCAGCAGGCCCATCCTGCAGGTGCTCTTCCACTCATATTTGATCAGCTTTCCTAACATGCAAACACCTCCCTGAAATAAGCGTCCACGGACTTGCCCTGTTCCTGCCTGATATTGTCCACAGAAGTATAGAGCACAAGATACCCATAGCGCATAAAGATCACCTCGTCCAGCACCTGCTCAATATCCCCGATCAGGTGGGTGGATATCAGCACCGACGCCTCCGGGTTGTAATTGTTGATAATCGTCCGGAGAATATAATCCCTGGCCGCCGGGTCCACCCCCGCAATGGGTTCGTCCAGAATGTAAAGTTTCGCCTTCCTGCTCATAACCAGGATCAGCTGCACTTTTTCCCTGGTGCCTTTGGAGAGGGTCCGCATTCTGGCAGAAGGGTCTATGCCAAGAGTTTTCAGCATTTCCCGGGACTTTTCCAGAGAGAAATCCGGGTAAAAATCACAGAAATATTCCAGCACATCGGAGATCCTGTCGTTTCCGCTCAGGTAAGTCCGGTCCGGCAGATAGGACACCTGTGCCTTGGTTCCCACTCCCACACTCTCTCCATTGATCCTGATACTTCCCTGGGTGGGCGTCAGCAGGCCGTTCATCATCTTGATCAGCGTGGTCTTTCCGCTTCCGTTAGGTCCCAGAAGGCCGATAATCTTCCCTCTGGGCAGCGTCAGACTTATATTGTTCACGGCAATGTTCCCATTGTCATAGGCCTTGGTCAGCCCTGTGATCTCTATCAACTCATGATTCATAGCTTCTCCCTCCGTTCTGCCCCGGCCTTACGGCCGGTATTCCCCCACACTTATATCCTGATACAATTTTGCGCCAGGATTCTCCTTTTGTCAATAGTCTTCTTCCCGTCACAGATTCTCTGCCCCTGCATATAAATACCATAACCACTTAGGAATTGTCAAAAAAGAACGGATACCGTTACCTTGAGACACTTCCTTATTGCGCGCAGGAGAATACTTATGTCCAGAACAGATCTGAAAACAGCCCAGGGCCCCGGCGGCAGCGACGCCATGCCGGTTTCCCCCACCCCGGACGCCGCCGGGCTTTCCCGGGAAAACAGCGCCGGAAATGACAGCTCACAGAATGGCATGACCGAAAGCGGCGGCTCCTTCCAGGGCGATATGACCGGAAGCCAAAGCCCGCAGAATGACATGACCGGGAATGACAGCTCCTTCCAGAACAATATGACCGAAAGTCAAAGCCCGCAGCGTGGCATGGCCGGAAGCCAAAGCGCCTCCGCAGGAACCATACAGATCAGTGTGGTGTCCTCCCTGGGGATGGTTCCCGTGGAAGGGGCCACCGTCACCATCTCTTACACAGGGGAGCCCGACAACCCTTTAAGCGTACTCACCACCGACATTTCCGGGCAGACACCCGTGGTCGATCTCCCGGCGCCGCCTCTGGAGCTGTCCTTGCAGCCCGGAAGCGAGGAACAGCCCTACTCCGAATACAACATCGAAGTCACGGCGGAGGGCTATGAGCCGGTGCTGGTGTCAGGTTCCGAGATCCTGTCAGGGCAGCTGTCCCTGCAGCCCATACAGATGAACCCCCTGGCCACCTCCGAGGAACCGGAGAAAATCGTCATCATCCCCGTGCACACTCTGTTCGGGAACTTTCCTCCCAAGATACCGGAGGATGAAATCAAGCCCCTGGCGGAGACGGGAGAGATCGTTCTGAGCCGGGTGGTGATCCCCGAATACGTTATCGTTCACGACGGCGTTCCCAGCGATCCCACCGCCCCCAACTACTGGGTCCGCTACAAAGACTATATCAAAAACGTGGCCTCCTGTGAAATTTACTCCACCTGGCCCGAAAATGCCATCTATGCCAATCTCCTGGTAATCATGTCCTTTACACTCAACCGAGTCTATACGGAGTGGTACCGGAACCACCCCTCACTGAGGGTGATATCCCCTCCTGCCGGTGCGGAAACGCAGCGCCACCCTGTCACCGGACACGTCAATCCTCTCCACCAGCAGATCCACCACCACCCTCTTGGTGCCGGGATCCCCATCCCGGAAAACCTGCTGCCATGTGGGTATCTCCCTCTTCCCCTCCCTCCAGGCCTCCAGAAGCAGGGCTGTTCTCCCATGCTCCGCCTCCCTTTCCCAGATCATGGCCTCCAGCTCCCCCTGCCGCTCTCTCTGCCTGCGGATGGCAGCGGCCAGTTCCTCCAAGGTCAGGGGACAGTTTCCTGTGACGGCCTCCGGGATCTGCCCTTCCATGGCTTCCAGGGCCCGTTCCGTCCTGGCCAGATCCCTGCGCAGCCTCCACAGCCGGACTTTTCGAGACTGTTCCTCCCTTTCCCGGCACCTCTGTGCCGCCGCAGAAAGACTTTCCTCCCCAAGGCAGTGTCCCAGATACCCTTCCATGTACTCAAACACAATCTCCTCCAGCCACCGGGCCTGGAACCGGGCCGTCTCCCTGTGAGGAATTCCCGCCTTTTCCCCCTGGCACCGGTATGCAGGAATCCGGCAGGCCCTTTTTTCCCCTGTCTTCTGAATGGTCCAGTAACTGTATTTTGTCCCGTTGGTCAGCTTACTCCCGCAGCACCCGCAGAAGGACACGTCAATCAGAGGCAGCACTCCCTCGTTCCGGCCCACAACTCCTGTCTCCCCCTGGGCCTTCCGGAACTTGCCGGCCCTTCTCCTGCGCTTTTCCTGTGTTCTCTCCCAGAGGTCGCCGTCAATGATCCGGATGTCCCCGTCGGACACTTCCGCCCGGATCCAGCTGCCGCTGTCCCTGCGCCGGCACTTTCCTCCCGCATGTTCCCTGCGCCCATAAGCCATGTACCCCGCATAGACCGGGTTTGTGAGAATACCCGCCACCGTCCCGCTTTTCCAGACGCCTCCGGGCGCGACCGCCCTGTACCGCTCCTCCTGATTCAGAAGTTTTGCAATTTTCCCAGATCCGTACTCCTGGTACAGGGACAGGTTGTAAATATGCCGCACCACCTCCGCCTGTTCCGGAAGAATCCTCAGAGTGTGGAGGGCTCTCCCATGTTTGCTGATCTCCCCCGACAGCACCAGTTCATAGCCATAGGGCGCGTTTCCCCCCATAAACCTGCCCTGCCGAACCAGTTTCCGGGCGGTATCCCTGACCCGCATTCCCGTGTCCGCACTGCTCTTCTGGGCATTTCCGTACCGGAGTGCAAGCATCATCTGTCCCATAATGTCATCATTCTCCGGAGAGATACAGCCGTCCTTGACCGTATGGATCTCCACCTGACAACTTTTCAGGGCCATCACATAGGCGCCGATCTCCCACATACGTCTGCCGATCCTGTCGTCCTTATAGGCGGCAAGTATATCGTATTCTCTTTTTCTGGCGTCTTCCAGAGCCTCCTGCAGGACGTGGCGCCTGCTGACTGCGGTTTTATAGCCGCTTCTGCTCCCCTCAAAATACTCCTTTTCGTCCAGCTCCCAGTCCTCATGCTCACTCACATAATCCATCACCAGCTGCCGCTGCAGGGATAAATCGCCGTCCGCCTCCAGCTGCTGACTGGAGCTCACCCGCAGCAGCATCCGCACCCTCTTCAGAACAAATCACTCCCTCCGCCGTTTTTTCCATCTGCCTGTACAGTTCCTCACACAGAACTGCACTTGCCTCCCTGAGAATCCTCCTCTCCTCCCCCGGATCTCCGCACAGCCCTGGACTGCCCCATGCCACCGCGGAATCCGGCCCCTTCCCCGGCGGATCCGGAAACTGCAGTACCACCCGGACTGTCCGCGAGCCATATTCTCTCTCCAGTTCTATCTCTTCCATACTTTCACGCCCACCCATGCCGTTTTTCTATCATATTTTGGAGAAGCTTGGCATATTCAAAATGCAGGGAATGTCCTTCTCCACTACCCGCCCCGCGGGGCGCGTGCATCTTTCGCTGCTAATTTCCTTACGCGCCCCTGCGCATAAGAAGAGGCAGGTAACTCCCGTCACCTGCCTCCTGAACTCTTTATTTCTCATTCTCTTTTCCGAAGAGAGCGGGGAAACCGCTCTGAAGAGACTTCTGATAATTCTCATTGGCCTCGCGGATGAAATCCTCATCCCCCACTTTCTCAGGGGGAATATACGCACGCCCAAGCTCTCTCTGGCGAAGATTGAACTGATTCATCTCCCCTTCCAGAAGCCTTGCATTTTCCCTCATCTCGCTGCTGGCCGCAGCCGCCTCCTCGTTCACGGACAGGTTGGATGTAATGGAATCGTTGATATATCCCACCTGGGTGTGAATGCGCGAGATGGCCTCTTCCTGCCTGATGGAAGAATCCGTAATCTTACCCACCGTCCCGATAATGCTGTCAAGGTCTTCCACCACATGCTGGAAAGTCTCAAAAGCCTCGGCGCTGGTCTGGCTTCCGTCCCTGGCCGCCCGCATGGTGGCCTCAATAAGCTGTTTGCTCTCGTTGGCAGCATCCGCACTCTTAAGGGCAAGCACACGGACCTCCGACGCCACCACGGAAAATCCCTTTCCGGCCTCCCCTGCCCGGGCCGCCTCCACAGCGGCATTCAGAGCCAGGATATTGGTCTGGAAAGCTATGTCGTCGATCAGCTTGATCACATTGGCGATCTCCTGGGAAGATTTGTTGATCTCCTCCACCGACTTCACCAGCAGTCCCATCTTCTGATTGCTGTCCTGCATGTCCTGCCGGATGGACTGCGAGAGCTCTGCCGCCCTCCTGGTCTCGTTGGCATTCTGCACCGTGAGTTCCTTGGCCTCATCTGTGGAACTGTTCAGCTCATTCACCGCAGAAGCCTGCTTGGCGGCAGTGTCCGCCAACATCTGGCTGGCCCCCGCAATGTGCTGGGAAGCTTCCGCAACGGACATGGCAATCTTGATAATCTTGGCAAACATAAAGTCGTTTGACTGAACAAGATGGTACAGGTGCCTTCCCAGGGAATCTTCCTGGGAACGGATATTCACGAACACCGTCATATCCCCCTGAGCCAGGCGCTTCACCACTTCCACATTCTCATGGATGCTCTCCACCATCCGCCGGAAGGAACGGATCATGGAGCCGATCTCATTGTTCTCATTGCCCTTGAGTATGTTCTTGTCAACATCAATCTGGTTGGCGCCCAGGGACAGCTTCTCAGACCACTGGGCAACGGCGGTAATGGGACCGGCAATCTGCTTGGCGGAACGGTTTCCATAGAATGCCGCAACCCCAAATCCCAGAACCGCGCACAGGATATTGAGCACTGTCATAATCAGAATCAACTGATCCATCTGCTCAGAGGCGTCATTGGCAATGTTCTGGTACTCGGTGGAAATTTTGCCCAGCCCATCAATAACCTGGGCGGTGAGCGGTTTGATCTCATCCACAAACCGCAGATAAGCCGCATCCCTGTCCGTCTCTGCCAGAACAAGAAGCTCTGCCGCCTGTGCATGCATTTTTTCATGGGGTGTCTGGATCGAGTTCAGGGTATTTTTTATCAGGGCATTGGTCAAATCCGCCTCATCCGTCTGCGCCATCCACCTGCCCAGAAGACAGGACTGATGATCCAGACTGCCCTGGAAATCCGTGCCTTCCAGAATACTCTCCTGAAGCAGCTCCCGCCACTCATAATGTTTGGCCAGCGCCGTCTGGGTTGACGCCTGATTGTCCCGGTTGTCGGACACAGTACGGTAATCCCGGCTGATCTGAAACAGGGAGATCAGGGAAACCGCAACCAGCACAAACATGATCATTATGACCTGGACGTATCCGGTCATAATCTGTTTTCGGATAGAATTGACTTTCTTCTTCATTACATTACTCTCCTCCTGGCAGATAAGATATGTACTGCATCTCACATGTTCTTATATTTTACCACAGACCTTCCAGGATTTCCACGGTATTTTAAAGAAATCTCCCACATTCACAAAAGCAGCCCCGCAGGAGAAAACTATTCCCCCCTGAAGGAGCGGCGGTTTTGTGGTACCGGAACCAGGGCTACAATTTTACCATCACATCTTCCACGGCCTATGACCAGAAGTGGGTGTACGGCAGGAACATTTTCCGGAATATTGACTACCTGGTGGACACAATTTTCGCCAACTACCTGTCCAGGCCCGGGGTACGGCAGCCCATCTTCACCTCCTACTGTGACGGCAAAAGAGTTACCTGCTCGGGGCTGAGCCAGTGGGGATCCATGTACCTGGCAGAGGAAGGCTACTCTCCCATAGAGATTATACGCTACTACTACGGCAACGATATGTATATCAACACCGCACAGGTCATCTCCGGCGTGCCCTCCTCCTGGCCCGGCTACGACCTGGGAGTAGGATCTTCCGGCGAAAAGGTGAGGCAGCTCCAGACTCAGCTCAACCGCATTGCCAGAAACTATCCCGCCATCCCCACCGTCACCGCCGACGGCATCTACGGCCCCGCCACAGCCAATGCGGTCCGCACCTTCCAGGGCATTTTCGGCCTGCCCCAGACAGGTGTCACAGACTATGCCACCTGGTACGAAGTGTCGGATATCTATGTGGGTGTCACCAGGATCTCAGAGCCGGGATGAGTCCCAAGGAGGATTTACCGTATCCTCCCGAAGCACCTCAAAATACTCCGGCCCCACCGCCTTGATGAGCCACACCCCGTTCTCCGAGAGAAAAAACCTGTGTCCGGCCCTGTGCATCTGTCCGCTGGACACCTTCAGGACAACGGGACTGCCATGCCTTTTCCCCACCTTCAGGGCGGTGTCCTTATCCTGGGACAGATGGACATAGAGCCGGCTCATGGGCAGCAGTCCTTCCTTCCTGATCTGCTCCAGGAACCTGACGGCAGTGCCGTGGAAAAGATACTCCGGGGGCTCCTTCACCTGAAGTTCCACATCCACAGGAACACTGTGCCCCTGATTGGCCCGGATCAGTTTCCCGTCCGGGCTGAAACTATACCGCTGCTTCTGGTCCTGAACCACAATCTTCTCCAGAAGCGCCCTGTCCAGATGCCTGCCTGTGGCACAGACTCCCTTTATCAGTTCCTCCACATCCGCCCAGCCGTGCTCGTCCAGGGTAATCCCAGCCTCCTGGGGCCTGTGCCGCAGCACCAGACTTAAAAACATACTCATTTGCTCTGCTTCTCCCCTTTCCCCGGCTGCCCGGGCCCGATCAGCCGGAAAGCGCTTTCCTGCCTTGTCTCTCCGGTCTCTCTGCCCCTGCAAAAAAGGCGCCTCCCAGACCCCGGGGCACCTTTTTTGTCTATAATTTTATTTTGCCAGTACCATCATAATCTCGTTGCTCCTTGTGATAAACCTGGTCATAGCCTCAGGAGCCAGGGGTGCGTGCTGGATCTTTGCCAGATCATAGAGCTGTTCGCATATCATACCCACATTCTCGCCTTCCCTGTTGTCCGTGATATACTTCACCAGGGGATGGTTCGCATTCAGAGTCAGAGTCTCCCCCTCGCCGCCGAAGCCGCCCATGTCCATACCGGGCATGGAGTACATCTTCATCATGTCCTGCATACGCCTGGTCTCCTCGGACAGAGTGATCATGGAAGAGATCTTCTCATCCTTCAGCCTTTCCACCTTCACCGCCAGCTTATCGTTGTTCAGGGCCTTCCTCACAACCTCTTCCAGAGCCTTGCCCTGCTCCTCCAGGGCCTTGATCTCCTCCTCGGAAAGCTCTGCCTTCAGCGCCCCTGTCACATCCGCGTCAATCCTCTGGAACTTAACCCCTTCATTCTTGGACTCCAGCTGCTGGATAAAAGGCTGGTCAATATTGTGGGTCAGGATCACCGCATCCATCTTGTTGTCCCGGAACATCTTCACATACTGTCCCTGCTGCTGCTCGTCGGTCACATAGTAGATGACTTTCTCTTTCTTTTCCTCTGCCTGGCCGTCCTCAGCCTCCTCTGTCTGGCTGTCCACCACTTCGGCTTCCACCTTCTGGCCGTTCTCGTCCACAGCGCTGCCGCCCTCAGCCTCCTGATTCTCACCGTCGCCGGAAGGTTTAACCTCCAGACACACAGGCAGGGTCAGGTACTTGCCGTCCAGGTTCTTGAACAGGATGTAATCGTTCATCCTCTCACAGAACTTATCGTCCTTCAGGCAGCCGAACTTGATAAAGGGACTGATGTCATCCCAGTACTTGTCATACTCTTCCTTCTCGGTCTTGCACATGCCGGAGAGCTTGTCCGCCACCTTCTTGGAGATGTACTCGGAGATCTTTTTCACAAAGCCGTCGTTCTGGAGGGCGCTCCGGGACACGTTCAGAGGCAGATCCGGACAGTCAATGACACCCTTCAGCAACAGCAGGAATTCCGGGATCACTTCCTTGATATTATCCGCAATAAACACCTGGTTGTTGTACAGCTTGATGGTTCCCTCAATGGACTCGTACTCCATATTGATCTTGGGGAAGTACAGAATTCCCTTGAGATTGAAAGGATAGTCCATATTCAGGTGAATCCAGAACAGGGGCTCCTTGTAATCGTGAAAGACTTTCCGGTAAAACTCCAGGTACTCCTCCTTGGTGCAGTCGTTGGCATGCTTTGTCCACAGAGGAGCGGTCTCATTGAGCAGCTCCGGACGCCTTCTGATTTTGAGCTTCTCCCTGGCCTCTTCCTCCGGCTCTTCCAGATCCTCCGGGCTGTCCTCTCCCTCCTGATCCTCGGACTTCTCCTGCTCGCTGTCCTTCTTCTTGGGTTCAGGATGAATCTCCTCAATCACCACGTCATCGTCCAGCTTCTCGTCCGCATTGATGATCTGGGTCTCCTGGGTGTCCGCCTTGGACAGGTAGACCTCCGTGGGCATAAAGGAACAGTACTTCTTGATGACTTCCCGGGCCTTGTACTCGTTGCAGAACTCCAGGCAGTCCTCATTCAAAAACAGGGTGATGACCGTTCCCACCTGGGTCCTGTCCCCCTGGCTCATGGTGAACTCCGTGCCGCCGTCACACTCCCAGTGAACCGGCTCCGCCCCTTCCTTATAAGAAAGGGTATCAATGTGCACTTCATCCGCCACCATAAACGCGGAGTAAAATCCCAGTCCAAAGTGACCGATAATCTGGTCCGCATTGCTCTTATCCTTGTACTTTTCGATGAAGTCCGAGGCGCCGGAGAATGCGATCTGGTTAATGTATTCCTCCACTTCATCCGCCGTCATACCCAGTCCATTGTCTATAAAAGTAAGCGTCTTCTTCTCCGGGTTCACAATCACGTCAATACGCGCCCTGTACCCCTCCGGCAGGGTATACTCTCCCATCATATCCAGCTTCTTCAGCTTGGTCACGGCGTCACAGCCGTTGGAGATCAATTCCCTGTAGAAAATGTCATGGTCTGAATAGAGCCATTTCTTGATAATAGGAAAAATGTTTTCACTGTTGATGGATAAATTGCCGCTCTTTGCTGCCATTTTTCAACATCCCTTTCTTATTGATCTTTCTTTTTGATCTTTTTTGTCCCGCCGCGCCAGGCTCTCTCTGTCTTGGGCCTTTCCACGCGGCCGCAGTTCTGCCCATCCCAGAATCCTGAGACGAAGCAAATTAAAGAATTACTCTTTACAGTTCCTAAGTGTATAACCAGTTTCTCTAAAAGTCAATAGCAAATTAGCACTCGTTTAGAATGAGTGCTAACAATACGCCGGAAATGCCGTATTCTCAAGGCTTTCCGCAATTCTAAAATTTTTGTTAAGTGGTTATGGCATGTTATCAAAAATCCGCAGACACTCCCACCACAAGTATCCACGGATTCCCAAACCACGGACCTTTCAGTCCGGAAAAAATTCTGCATACACATCAAAAAAACTGCTGGTCTGCACCGAGGGATCGTGCAGCAGGGAAATGCCCTCCCAGACCTCCCTGTTCAGCTGCCGCACCAGGGCCTCCACAAAGACGTCGTACTCCTGTCCGAAAGCCTCCCTGCGCCGCTCCTCCAAAATGGTGAGCTTGTTCAGGTCCGTCTGCTCCCTGTCAAAAGTGCTGACGCACTTAATGATATAATACCCTTCCTGGGTCTCAATGACTTCGCTGACCTCCCCTGTCTCCAGGGAGAAAGCGGCCTCCTCGAATGAAGCCTCCATCTCGCCCTTTCCAAAGGATATGGTGATCTCTCTTCCCTCGCTGTAGCGGGCGGCGAGCTCCAGAAAATCCTGCCCCTCCTCCACCGCCGTCTGTCGGATTCCGCAGGCTTTTTCATAGACCGCCTGCTTTACCACATCGGAAAAGGGCACCCTGCTGCCGGCCCCGTCCTCGGTGTAAGTGTGAAGCAGAATGTGCTGCACCGTGATGGTGCGGGCCTCATCGTCGCTGATCTCGGGATTTACATCCTTGATAATGAACCGATAGACCTTGTTGGCCAGGGCGTACTCTCTGTAGAGCTTCTCAATTATCTTCTCATCCACTCCCAGCAGCTCCCTCTCCCTCTCGTTCAGGGAACTGAAATACCGGGCGGCCGCCTGCCCCACCCTGTCCTCTTCCTCCTGGTCCAGGACAATGCCCCTGTCCCCTGCCAGCAGGTACATGGTCTTGATCTGGGCAGCCTTCGCCAGAACCGCCTCTTTTACATTTTCCTCAAACGTCACCCCGCCCATGGAGATATTCCACACCTCCGGGCCGTAGACGCTCTCATACTGGTTCCCTGTGTTGGTCAGATACACCATCACCTCCGGCACGGTGCAGGTCTCCCCGCCGATCTGGAACACATCCTCTTTCCCCAGGCCTGTGGTAAAGACCACCTTGTCCCCGCAGGACGCCAGGGCTCCCAGGGAAAGCACGACCCACAGCAGCAGAACCGCCGCCCTCTTTCTCCAGCTCTTCCTCATTCGATCACATGGATCCAGCCTTCCGGCGCCTGGATCCTGCCCATCTGGATGCCGGTGAGTGTGTCATACAGCTTCTTGGTCACAGGCCCCATCTCCGCCATGCCGCTGGAGAGACAGATCTCCCTGCCGTGGTCCACAATCTTACCCACCGGTGAGATCACCGCCGCCGTGCCGCAGAGGCCGCACTCCGCAAAGTCGCCCAGCTCATCCAGATATACCTCCCGCTCTGAAACTTCAAGCCCCAGATATTCTTTGGCCACATGGAGCAGCGAACGCCTGGTGATGGAGGGCAGAATGCTGTCCGACTTGGGCGTCACAACCCCGCCATCCTTTGTGACAAAGAGGAAATTGGCCCCTCCCGTCTCCTCCACCCTGGTGCGGGTACCCGGGTCAAGGTACATGTTTTCATCAAACCCCGCCTTGTGGGCGCCCACAATGGCGTGGAGGCTCATGGCATAGTTCAGGCCCGCCTTGATGCTGCCTGTCCCATGGGGCGCAGCCCGGTCAAAATCGCTCACACAGAGGGTCAGGGGCTTTGCACCCCCTTTGAAATAAGGCCCCACCGGGGTACAGAATATCCGGAACTGGTACTCCTGGGAAGGCTTCACGCCGATGACGGAATCGCTGCCAAACATATACGGGCGCAGGTAGAGAGTTGCCCCGCTGCCATAGGGAGGCACATAGGCGGCATTGGCCCTCACCACACTGGTCACTGCGTCCACAAAGCGTTCCCTGGGAAACACCGGCATCTCCAGCCGCCTGGCGGAAGCTTCCATCCGCTCCGCGTTCAGATCCGGACGGAAGGCCACAATGTGCCCGTCCTCCGTGGTGTAGGCCTTCAGCCCCTCAAATATGGTCTGGGCGTACTGCAGAACCCCGGCGCACTCATTCAGCACCACATTGGCGTCCTCCGTAAGACAGCCCCCGTCCCAGGCCCCCTCTTTATAGTTGGACACATACCGCTTCTCCGTCTGAATATACCCAAAACCCAGGCTGCCCCAGTCAATCTCTTTCTTTTCCGCTGACATTCTCTTTTCCTCATTTCCGCATTTTCGGCTGTTATGCTTTTTGCTGTTATTGATTCCTTCCGGCTGTTATGTTGTCTGCCGCTGCCGGTTATCTTTTGGTTTTACCTTTTTTCTGCTACCAATTATTATCCTTTTACAGGTAAAAGTCAATACATTCATCCACGCTTTCTCTCATATTTCAGAAAGGTGTAGGCAATATCAAAATATGTCTGCTCCTCGCTCCCGGCCGTGATCTCCCACTCCGGATCCCGGTCCAGATCCGGGAACCAGGAGTCCGCCTCATAGGCATGGTCGATTCTGGTAATATGGGCCGTATCGCAGAAAGGAAGCAGAAGCCGGTACACGCTCTCCCCTCCGATACAGTACACATCCTCCGGCATAACGCCCTGAAGCTCCCGCCGGAGTTCTTCCAGAGAGTGGACCACAGCGGCCCCTTTCACCTGGAGCTCCCGGTTTCTGGAGAAAATGATATTTTTCCTCCCTGGCAGGGGAATCCCCTGGGGAAAAGTCCCCAGAGTCCTGCGGCCGTAAACCACCACCCTGCCGGTGGTCTCCTCCCGGAAATGTTTCTGGTCATTGGGAATGCGGACCAGGAGCTGCCCTTTCAGGCCTATGCCCCAGTTCCTGTCCACCGCTGCGATCATATTCATCTCAATCTTCCTCCCTCTTTCCCTCCTGGCGTCCGGGTCCCTATATTCCCCTCACTGCCATTTGTCGCACAGGGAGTTGATCTGATCCGCAAATTTCCCCATGTCCTTGTTCGCCATGCCGTCGCACTTCTTGACCAGGGCCAGAAGCCTCTGAGCCGCCGCCAGAAGCCTTGCGTAGACGCTGGATGCAACGGACTTGGCCTTCTTCTTCACGGGCATGGGCACTCCTTCGTACTCCAGCTTTCCTGTGAGCAGGTTGAACACCGTACCGCTGTACGGGGCGTAGGCATTCTGCCCCTGCTCCACCTTCAGGCATTCCACAAAGTTATTGCACACGCTGTCCTCCCCGTGTACCACGAACACCTTCCGGGGCTTCTCCTCAAAGCCTGAGATCCAGTGCAGCAGCCCGTTTTTGTCCGCGTGCCCGCTCATGCCCGCAAGCTTTTTAATCTGAGCCCGCACCTGAATGGACTCCCCGAACAGCCGGACCTCGTCAATGCCGTCCACAATCATCCGGCCCAGCGTTCCCACGGCCTGGTATCCCACAAAAAGGATGGTGCACTCAGGCCTCCACAGATTGTGCTTCAGATGATGCCGGATACGCCCTGCATCGCACATGCCCGAGGCGGAGATGATTACCTTGGGCGTTTCCATAAAGTTGATCTCCCTGGACTCGTCGCTGGTGATAGCAAGTTTCAGCCCTGCAAAAGAGATGGGATTGATGCCCTCCCGCACCATCTCCAGGGCGTCCCCCGCAAAGCACTCCATCCGGTTCTCCTGGAAAATCTCCGTGGCATCCACCGCAAGGGGACTGTCCACATACACCGGGAAATCCTCATGTCCCTTCACCAGCTGCCCCACCTTGATCTTGCGCAGGAAATAGAGCAGTTCCTGGGTACGGCCCACTGCAAAAGAAGGAATCACCACATTGCCGCCTCTGTCGAAAGTTTCTTTCAGGATGGCCGCCAGCTCTTTCACATAATCCGGCCGGTCTGTGGCGTGAAGTCTGTCCCCGTAGGTGGATTCCATCACCACATAATCCGCCTCTTTTGTGTTGATGGGGTTGTGCAGCAGGGGCTGCAGCTTGTTGCCGATATCCCCGGAGAACACCACTTTCCTGGTGCTGCCATCCTCCGTAAGCCATACCTCAATGCTGGCGGAACCCAGCAGATGGCCGATATCCGTAAAGCGTATGGCCACCTGGTCGCAGACCTCTATCCGCTGTCCGTAATGGCAGGGGACGATCCGCCGGATCACACCCTCCGCATCCTCCATGGTATACAGCGGTTCCATGGTATTGAGGGATTCCGTTCTCTGGGCCTTGCGGTTCTTCCACTCTGCCTCCATCATCTGGATATGGGCACAGTCACGGAGCATGATACTGCACAGATCCGCGGTGGCATCGGTGGCAAATACCTGCCCCCTGAAGCCCCTGGCATACAGAAGGGGCAGCAGACCGGAATGGTCAATATGGGCATGGGTCAGGAAAACATAATCAATCCGGGCCTCCTCCACGGGAAGGGGCACATTCTCGAACATATCCACCCCCTGCTCCATGCCGTAGTCCACCAGCATGTGCTTATCCCCCACCTGGATATAGTGGCAGCTGCCTGTAACCTCATGGTCGGAACCTACAAAAATCAGCTTCATACCTACTTCCTCCTTCTTGGAAATTGCCCTGTGAAATAGAGCCTGGGCACTATTTCAGGGCGTTGGCCGTCTCATAAAAATGATAGTACATCCCTCTCCTTTCAATCAGCTGTTCGTGGTTTCCCTCCTCCACAATTCCCTCCTCCGTGAGCACCAGGATTCTGTCGGAGTTCCTGATGCTGGAAAGCCTGTGGGCGATGGTGAGAGTGGTCCTGCCCTTGGAGAGTTCCCCCAGGGACTGGGCCACCGCAAACTCACTCTCATTGTCCAAAGCCGATGTGGCCTCGTCCAATACAATGATGGGAGGGTTCTTCAGGAACACTCTGGATATGCTGATGCGCTGCTTCTGGCCCCCGGAGAGCTTTACCCCCCGCTCCCCCACATAGGTGTCATAGCCGTCTTTCAGCCCCATAATGAAATCATGTGCTCCCGCCCGCCGGGCCGCCTCCTGCACCTCCTCCCTGGAGGCGCCCGGTCTTCCGTAGACAATATTTTCATAGATGGTACCTGAGAACAGATACACATCCTGCTGCACAATGCCGATACTGCCCCGAAGGCTTTTTAAGGTAAAATGTTTGATATCCTCCCCGTCCAGGGTGATCCTGCCGGCGGAGACATCGTAAAACCTGGGGATCAAATTGCAGAGGGTGGTCTTGCCCCCGCCAGAAGGGCCCACAATGGCCACTTTCTCCCCTGAGTGAATGCTCAGATTCAGGTTTGCAAATACCTTATTATGGTCGTCCGGGTACTCAAAGCTGACATTTTCAAAGACAATATTGCCCTCTGTGTGTCCCAGTTCCACAGCATCCGGTTCGTCAAAGATCTCAATGTCCGCGTCCATAATCTGCAGAAAACGCTCAATGCCCGTAAGCCCTCTCTGAAACTGCTCCGCAAACTCTATAATCCTGCGGATGGTGGCGATGAGGGTGGTCACATACAGCATGTAAGCCACCAGATCCCCGGGCTCCACCAGGCCCTTTATCATAAATATCCCCCCAGCCACCAGCACCAGAAGGTACATCAGTCCGTCGAAAAGTTTTACCGTGGTGTTGAACGCCGCCATATAGCGGTATGTAAGCTTTTTTATGTCGAGGAAAGTGCCGTTGTCTTTCTCAAATTTCCTGGTCTCTATGTCCTCGTTGGTGAAGGCTTTCACCACCTTGTGTCCCAGAAGACTGTCCTCAATGCGGGCGTTCAGCTCCCCGATCTGGTTCCTCTGCTTTCGGAAAGCCGCCCTCATGCGGAAGTTCAGAAGCATGCACACCACCAGCATCAGGGGCACGCACAGGAAAATAATCAGGGTCAGGGAAAGGCTGATGCCCGCCAGCACAGCAAAGGCAATCACGGCCTTGATACCTGCGATGAAGAACTCCTCCGGACAGTGATGGGCAAACTCCGTCACGTCGAAAAGGTCGTTGGTGATGCGGCCCATGATCTGGCCCACCTTGGTATTGTTATAATAAGTGTTGGAGAGCCGCTGCAGATGACCGTAGGCGTCCCGGCGCATGTCTGTCTCAATCCTGGCTCCCATCACATGCCCCATGTCGGCCATGTAATAGCTGGCCAGACAGTCCACAATGCGCAGGCCGAAGTACAAAAGTCCCAGTCCTCCCACGGTCTTAACGGAGAGGGACGCCAGATCCCGGATCCCTTCGTTTGTGATATACCGCATAATCAGCGGCAGCACAAGCTCACACACTGTGGTCATGGCCGCGCAGAACAAATCCAACACCAGAGTGCCCCTGTACTTCTTAAAATAAGGGACAAACCTCCCCAGAAGTTCTTTTGTACTGTACTGCTTTGTTTCTGTTTGAATTTGAGATTGCTTTTGAGTCTGATTCTGAGCTCCTGTTTCCGCCACTGTCAAATCCCTCCCCGGGCTGATTTTCTTTTCGTTTGTGCAGCAATTACTGGTTCATGTCTATGTATTCTCTCTATATGTTTATTGTATCCTGATATCTCCCCCGCCGCAAGTCATAAATGAGAAATTATCATACGAAAATTTTTTGCAGGTATCTATTTCAGATTTTATTTTAAGGTATTTCAGGCTGTTTTGAATGCTTTTAAATTTTTTTGAGATTTTTTTAAAATTTTTCCAAAACAGGGTTGACATCCGGGAGGCTTTATAGTAGAATAACTTTTGTCCGAAGCACACAGGCTTCAAGGATATGCGATAGTGGCTCAGTTGGTAGAGCGCCACCTTGCCAAGGTGGAAATCGCGGGT
>OFFY01000699.1_pt1 | contig 32672 bp, 27 predicted proteins | sample 1521481 | NCBI WGS metagenome assembly OFFY01 (sample SAMEA3504117, study PRJEB24116) | mouse gut metagenome | biome: mouse gut; feature: mouse-associated habitat; material: faeces | place: Denmark | collected 2011
GGCCGCGGCCGCAGGAGCCAGCGTGGTGCATGTGGACGCTTCCAAGGGCATGGTTGGATGGGCGAAAGAAAATGCGGCCGCATCCGGGCTGGGTGAAGCGCCCGTCCGCTGGTTGGTGGACGATTGCGTAAAATTCGTAGAGCGGGAACTGCGGCGCGGGAACCGGTACGACGGGATTATTATGGACCCGCCCTCCTACGGCAGAGGCCCGAAGGGGGAGATCTGGAAAATCGAAGAAAATATTTGGCCTTTTATCGAGACGACCGCAGAACTGTTGTCAAAAGAGGCTTTGTTTTTTCTCGTCAATTCTTATACCACGGGCTTGCAGCCCGCCGTACTATCCTACATGATGAACCAGGCTTTGGCAAAAAAGCTGGGCGGCCATGTGGAGGCGGATGAAATCGGCCTTCCCGTAGCACAAAGCGGCCTCATCCTCCCCTGCGGGGCATCGGGGCGCTGGCAGCGGTAAAATGCTGCCTCTCCCCTTTATCATTACAAAACATAAGTCCTCAGCAGAGGAATTTTCCTAAGTCCCCAGGCGACAGCGCCCGACAAAAGTATTGTAGTCAAAAAGAAAAGCGGCAGGGAGACGCCCAGCGGAAAAGACAGCGGCGTCACATGCAGAAATTTATAGGCCACATTCAAAAATACCGGATGGACCAGGTAAACGGCAAAGGACAGTTCCCCTGTCCGTCTCCAGAACAGCGCCGCCTGTCCGGCACTCTCCTGCCCTGCGCATCCACATCCGAACAACAGGAACGAAAGCACAGTGGTAAAAGGATAATTATAGGCCATCTGCAGAGTGTATTTGCCCGACAGCCTGCTGCAGATCATGGCTGCGGCCAGAAGCAGCGCGGCTGTCCCCAGGTATTTCCCTGCTTTTTTTCCGGCCACGTCCCGAAATCCTGCCGCATTTTTGCAAAAAAGCCCGCCGCTTATGTAATAGAAAAGATAAATTCCCCCATCCGGCAGCACGGGCAGCTCCCGACCCGTCAGCTTGGCGAAATAGGGCAGGAGACTGCTGCCTGTAAACAATGCCGCCAGGACGGCGTACAGGGCCGGGCGGGGCAGATATCTCATAAGCACCCGAATCGCAGGTGTCAGCAGATACAAGCCCAAAATCAGATATAAATACCACATATGCGACCAGCTCTCTCCCCGCGCCACCATCACAAAAGCGCTTCCCGCCATCGACAGTTCGAAACGCCCTTCTATGGCAATCTGTTCCAGGCAGGCATAGGGAACCCCGAACAGGAACAGGGCCAGCAGGATTCTTCTGCAGTATTTTGTCAACATTTTCTTCAGATTCAGATTCCGCTTCGGATCTAAAAACAAATATCCGGAAATCATCAGGAAAACCGGAACACACCAGCAAATCAAATCCAATGCCGCCAAAAACACCTTTTTCTCCATAGGATAAGCGCTCATATCCGTATGATCCATCACACCGGTAATCGTATGCAGCATTACCACCGCACAGGTGGCCGTCACTCTCAATTTATCCAGAAAAGTCTCCCGCTCGTTCATCCTTCTCTCCATTCCCGTTTCAAAACTGCCGTTTTCTTTCTTCCTATTATATCCGTCATTAAAAACGGGCGCAAGAGATACTTAAATTTTTAAGAATCGGACGCTGATTTCATGGATGCAAACATCTCCCAGATTTCCTCCGGTGTACCCCGTCCGTTGAACTGAATCAGTACCCCGTCCGGATAGAGGACACAGAAGTTTCCTCTGGGGGTATCCGTATCTCCGCTATCCTCCCTTTGTACCATTCTGCTTCTGACCGTGTCCAGGCTAAACTCTTCCCAGGCAAATACCGGATTGTCCATGCTCTGGCGATATTCCTCCGGCACAGTCTCCGCGTGGGGAATTTCATACAGGCGCTCATCATAGCTTTCCGTTTTTTCCACATCCACGGTTTCCGGTACTTCTCCTGACTGCAGTACTGTCCACATGATATAGTCCATCCCTCTGCTCCAGGTAACTGTCAGATTCTCCTCCTCCCTGTCCAGATTCCGTCCGGCCTTCTCGAATACATAGCCCTGCGGAACCTCTCCCGGAATATAATCCCCCAAAATCTCCTGACTTTCCGCCTCCTCCAGGGTATATTCCTCCATGTTCACCCTGGGGCAGCCGTCCGAATCCAGATTTCCTTCCGCTGCCTCCTGCTGTGCGCCTTCTGCCTCCGATTTGCCGCTCTCTTCCTTGGCCTGAAGTTTCGAATTCGATTCGTTGGGCGATTCTTGTGCACCCTCCGCCTCCGTACCTTTCCCGGATGCAAAAGCGTCACCTCCGCCGCCGGCCGTGTCATCTGAGTTGACGGCGGTGTCGGCCGTACCTTGACCATTGCGGTCACTCTGCATCGGTCCCGCATCCGCTGCTCCGTCTGCCGCCTCTCCTCCTTCCTGTACAGCCCCCACAGGCGTCTCTTCCCCGGTCTCCGCCCCTTCCTCACCGGAATGCGCAGCGGCGTATTCTTCCACGTCCGCCGCCATACCATTGCCTCCGGAGCTGCCTGCGTTGTCATTGACCTTTAAAGTCAACCGATATCCTCCCCAACTCATGGCGCCCGCAACAGCCAGGACCAGCACGGCCGCCCAGGCCCTGGGGTAGAACATGCGAATCTTGCTTTTCTTGCCGGGCGCCGTCCCTTCGGAGCGTTCCAGCAGTTCTTCTTCTGCTCCTGAAAGCGCCTCCAGAATCCGCATGGCGCCTTCCAGATTCCTTTTGTCTTTCATAGTATGACACCCTCTCTCTCCAGATACTCCCGCAGCTTTGCCCTGGTGCGGAACAGGCTGGTCTTCACCGTATTCAGCTTCATATCATACCGCTTTGCAATCTCACCATATTCCTCCACATACCAGTAACGGCGCAAAAACACATTGCAGTCCCTCTCTGAAAGCGTATGAAGAAAATCGTTCATCATCCGCTCCAGCTCCGCAGCTTCCGCCGCATCCTCCGTGCTGTGCAGATCAGGTACGCATTCCGCCAGTTCATCCAGCGCCAGCATCATTTCCCCGTTTCCTCTCTTCATAGTATGCCTTTCCTTCCATCTGTCCAGAGACAGATTCCGTGTGATCGTTCCCAAAAACAATGCCAGACGGTTCGGCCGCTTCGGCGGTATGGCATTCCACGCCCGAAACCAGGTATCGTTCACACATTCGTCAGAATCCTCTCTGTCATACAAAATATGCCAGGCAATACTGTAGCAATAGCTTCCGTAGGATCGCTGCGTCTCGGAAACCGCCCGCTCATCCCTGGCCCAATATAGATCCAATATCTGCGCATCTAACAATGTTCGCCCTCCCTTTTCTTATGTTTGGTCCGCAAGGCATGCCCGATCCTGTTTTGAAGGACATTGCCTCTACTGTCTCTATAGACGACAATTTTTTATTCCGGTTTCTTATTTTCTGAAAAAACCTGTAAGAAAAAAGGATCCCCTCCCGGGATCCCTCTCTCACATCAGCGGCGCCACAATCCTCATAATCCTTCCCAGCGCCCGTTCCGTCAGTTTCAGCTTCTTATAATCTTCCACCTTCATCTCAATACATTTCTGCAGGGTATCCTGTACATCCTGCTCCATCACGGCAATCTGTGAATTCCGGTAGAGTACCAGGCCGCACTCAAAATGATGATACAGGCTTCGATAGTCCAGGTTCACCGTTCCCACCACCGCCTTCACATCATCCGAGACAAATACCTTCGCATGGACAAATCCCGGCTCATATTCATAGATTTTCACCCCTGCCTCCAAAAGCTGATTGTAATAGGTTTTCGCCAGCATAAAGGCATATTTCTTATCCGGAATATGGGGCATGATAATCACAACTTCCACCCCTCTCCTGGCCGCATAGGTCAGCGCCATAATCATCCGGTCATCCGGTATCAGATAGGGTGTCATAATGTGCACATAGGTATGTGCCGTATTGATAATATCCAGATAGACCATCTCTCCCACCCGTTCCGGCCCCAGAGGACAGACACTGTAGGGAATGGCATATCCGTCGCTGGCCACAGAGGCGTCCGCAGGCAGCCGGTATTTTTCATATTGATCCGGAATCCGCTCCGACTCGTTCCACATCTCCAGAAACATATACGTGAAGCGTTCCACGGCGTCTCCCTTCACCATGGCTCCCACATCCTTCCAATGGCCGAAGCGTTTTTTCTGATTGATGTATTCATCCGCCAGATTAATGCCTCCCGTAAAAGCCACCTTGCCGTCGATCACCATGATCTTGCGGTGATCCCTGTTATTGTAATGGGGCGAAAAGATCGGCTTGATGGGGGCAAACATTTTGCATCGGATTCCTTCCTCCTCCAACATGGCCGGAAAAAAGCTGGGCAGATTCCACAGCACATTGGTGCCGTCATACATAAACCGCACCTCCACGCCCTGTCTGGCTTTTTCCTTTAAAATATCCAGAATCTCTCCCAGCATCCTGCCGCTGGACACAATGAAAAATTCGATAAAAATATATTTCTCCGCAGCCTTCAGTTCCTCCTTCATATCCACGAACTGACTATCGCCCAGGGGATAATATTTTACCTGTGTAGCGTCATAGACGGGACTGTTGTCGCAGTTTTCCAAGTAATGGGCCAGCTGCCCCATGTGGGGACTCTCCGTCCGAAGTCTCTCCCTGGTTTCCGCCCTGGGGAACACATATTTCTTCGTAATCTCTGCCTGGGTCAGAAGCCTTGCATATAGAACCTTGACTCCCGGCTGACTTACGATGGTCACATAGAAGATGGCGCCGAAGACAGGAAAAATCGCTATGGGAAGCATCCAGGAGAGCTTTAAATCCGGATTGCCGGGCGCATTGAAAATATATACCACCGCCACAGCAGAGACAGAGAGAAAAAAGATATAAAACAGAAAGCTGTAATTGCGCAGCAGAATATAGCCCACGCACAGCATGACCAGCTGCGCCAGAAATCCAAGAAGAATCATGGCCGTCCTGCCGTATATTACCGTCTTGATTCCACCGATTGTGGCATTGACTCTTTCCCCCATACTCATTGTACTTTTCATTCTCATATGTCTCAACGCTTTCCCTATTTGCCTGACTCTGTATTCGGATCCAGAAATCTGTCCAGATTGACAAGACACCGATACAGTATTTCCATTTCTTCCTCATTTAAATCCCGGACAATGGCCCGGATCATCTTTTTATGAAAATCACGGTGGTGATAAAATGCCTTTTTCCCTTTGTCTGTCAGTAGTACATATACTACCCGCTTGTCCCTCTCGCTGCGAGATCTGCGTATATAACCTTTTCTCTCCAGCCCGTTCATATTCGTGGTCAGCGTACCTACAGTCACCGAAAGCCTGTGGGCGATTTCCGACATATTCCTGGGCTCCTCCAGGCCGATTGCTTCTATAATATGCATGTCATTATTAGTGATATCGCTGTATTCCTCTGTGATAACTGCCTTTGCCTCCATATCCATCACATGGTTGAACAAGCTGACCAGCAATTCATTTATAGAGCTTTTTGTATTGTGTGCCATTTCACTACTGCTATCCTCTCTGCCTCGTGCACGTTTTCTATCTTATGCCCTTTATTGTTCCTACTATAAATTTACCAAGTTTCAGAAAAAAGTCAATAGGAAGTTCATCACCATTCCAAAACGCAGGCGCCGCAGGTAAGCCCTGCCCCGAACCCGGCAAACACCAGCTTCATCCCCCTCTGCAGTCTTCCCCGGCGATTCAGTTCATCCAACAAAAGCGGGATGGATGCGGAAGAAGTATTTCCCACCTCCATAAGATTCATGGGAAAACGCTCTCCATCCGCCTCCAGGCGCCTGGAGATTCCCTCGATGATCCGGCGGTTTGCCTGGTGCAGCAGAAAGAAATCTACCTCTCCCACATCCGTTCCGCTTTTCCCGAGCGCTTCTTCAATGGTCTTTGGGATCTGACGCACCGCAAAGGAAAAAATCTCTCTTCCATCCATTTTCAGATAATTACCCTCCTGAGACCGCGCAATATAGGGATTTGCCAGAGGACGGCACACACCGGACAGCACCGCTCCGCGGCTGCCGTCGGAATGCTGCACAAAGCTGCGGATCCCTCCCTCTTCACATTTTTCCGCATACACCGCACCCGCGCCGTCTCCGAATAATATGCAGGTTCCCCGATCCTCCCAGTCCACAAGTTTGGAGAGGACCTCGCTGCCGGCCACCAGCACATTTCTATAAATTCCGCTTTCCACATAGGCCCAGGCCGTATGCAGGGCAAACAAAAAGCCGGCACAGGCCGCATTTAAATCAAATGCCACGGCATTTCCGGCTCCGATTTCCTTTTGTACCTGGCAGGCCGTGCAGGGAGCAGTATCCTCCGGCGAACAGGTTGCTACCAATATAAGCTCCACCTCCCCTGCCCTTTTTCCCGCATCCTCCAGCGCAAGGCTGCAGGCGCGGGCCGCCAGCGAGGCCACGGTTTCTCCTGTGGATATGTATCTGCTGCCGATTCCCGTCCGCTCCCTGATCCATTCATCGGAAGTGTCCACCAGCCTGGCCAGCTCCTCATTGGCGACTTTTTTCACCGGAAGCGCACTTCCTGTTCCCATTATCCTGATTGACATTTTTCTGTTCCTTTCTTATTTTAAGTTCCGCAACTACCTATTCAATGCCATTTCCCGCATAGAATTTCCGGCCGCTTAGGGCATTCGGCCGCAAATCCTATGGGCCGCCGTCTCCTTTCAAAATCGCCGGAAACGCTCATATCTCCTGGCTGCAATCTCCTCTCCGGTCATCCCCCGATAGCTCTCCAGAAATCCTCTGATCTGCTCCTTCAGATAACCGCCGATGGCCTGGGCCGTTTCGGCATCCGCACCGCCGAATTCGGGAATGATTTTCTCTATGACATGGAGCATCTTCAAATCCTGTGCCGTAATGCGCATGACCTCGCTGGCCTCCTTCGCCCTGCCGGAATCTTTCCATAAAATAGAGGCGAATCCCTCCGGAGACAGAATTGAATAAGTTGCGTTTTCCAACATCCACACCTCATTTCCCACAGCCGTAGCCAATGCGCCGCCGCTGCCCCCTTCCCCGATCAGGATACACAATACCGGCACCTTCAGAGCCGACATTTCTCTTAAATTCCGGGCGATGGCCTCTCCCTGCCCTCTTTCCTCCGCCTCGATGCCGCAGAAAGCGCCGGATGTATTGACAAAGCTGATAATGGGGCGGTGAAACTTCTCCGCCTGCCGCATGAGCCGCAATGCCTTGCGGTAACCTTCCGGCATGGGCATACCATAATTTCGCTTCCGGCATTCCTCTGCGTCTCTGCCCTTGTGCTCCGCAATCACGGTTACCGGCTGACCGTCCAGAAAGCCGATACCGCCCACGATAGCGGGATCGTCCCGAAAATTTCTGTCCCCATGGGCTTCCACGAAGTAATCGAACAGGTAACGCATATAATCCGGGGCTCCGGCTCTCTCCAGTCTGCGGGCTCCCCGAACCTTTTCCCAGGCGCTTTTAGGTTTCATGGTCCATTCCTTTTCCCTGAGAATCTCGCTGGGCACAAAATGAAAATCTCTTCCCGGTGTAAAACCGGCATATTCCCCTTCCCGGCACTGATGGGCTTTGATGAGAAAATAGATGGTCTTTCTCAGATTCCTGCGCTCCACAATCCCGTCGATCATACCGTGCTCCAACAAAAATTCCGCGGTCTGAAATCCTCCCGGCAGCTCCGCTCCGATGGTCTGGCGGATCACCCGCTGTCCCGCAAAGCCGATCAACGCTCCCGGTTCTGCCATGATCACATCCCCCAGCATGGCAAAACTGGCCGTGACGCCGCCCATGGTAGGATCGGTGAGTATGGTGCAGTACAAAAGACCTGCTTTTGCACACTTCTGAACCGCGGCGGAGGTCTTTGCCATCTGCATCAGAGAAACAAGCCCCTCCTGCATTCTGGCTCCGCCTGAACAGCAGAAGAAGAAAATCGGCAGGCTTTTCTCGATTGCACGCTCTATCGCTGCGGTAATCTTCTCCCCCACCACATGGCCCATACTCGCCATCAGGAATCTGGAGTCGCAGATTCCAAGCAGGATCTCCTCTCCGAATACTTTACATTGTCCCACGGTAACCGCCTCATCCAGACCTGTTTTCTCCCTTGCCTGGGCCAGCTTCTCCTCATATCCCTCATAGGCCAGGGGATTGCGCACCGGCATATCCGTGAACCATGGTTCGAAGGTATGCGGATCTGCCACCATGCGGATCCGATTAGGTGTCTTCACTCTGAAATATCCTTCACATTCATAGCAGATATATTTTCTCTTTGCCACCCGGCCCCTGTCAACCATCTTGCCGCATTTCGGACAGCGGATCAAATACCCGTCCTCCCCTGCGTCCTCTCCCGGATGTTCCTGCCTTCCTTCCGGCTCCGTCAAAAGCTTCTTTGTACCGCTCTTTCGATCTGACTGTCTTGCAAAGAAAGCTAGCCGCTTTTTACTGATCTCGTTTTTGGTCCATCTGTTCATTTATGAATGCCTCCCGTCCCCTTTAATCGCCGATGGCAAAAGTCAGCTCCGCCTCCGCCACAAGTCTTCCCTCCACGAAAGCTCTGGCTCTGCCCACACCCATGGGGCCTTTTGCCTTGACGATGACAGTCTCCAGCAAAAGTACATCCCCCGGAACGACTTTTTTCCGAAACTTTGCCTTGTCAATCCCCGCAAAATAAGCCGTGTGTCCCTTCCATTCTGGCCGGGAAAGAATGGCTACTGCCCCCACCTGTGCCAGCGCTTCCATAATCAGTACGCCCGGCATCACAGGATTGCCCGGAAAATGCCCCTGAAAATACGGTTCGTTCCCGCTGACGCATTTTTTTCCCAAAGCCCGCACACCCTCTTCCAGTTCCTCTATAGTATCGATCATTAAGAAGGGATATCTGTGCGGTATGATCTGCATGATTTCCTGTGCCGTATAAATAGCCATAGTGTTCCTCCTCTTCCAGTTCCGCATGCATCCTCTCCAGTACCAATAACGGCAGAAGAATTCCTGTCCCAAATGCAGGGCCAGTAATTCTTCCGGGTACTGGATCGGATTCATGCTGTTTCCCAGTTCCGCATGCATCCTCTCCAGTACCCCTTTATTCCCGAATCTCTCCGCCGATCAGGATGCTGGCATTATGTCCTCCGAAACCCAGGGAATTGCTCAGGGCATAGGGAACCTTCTCCTCATAATTTTCCCTGCAGTAGTCCAGATCCATCTCTTCCTCCGTCTCCTGCAGCCCGACTGTCCTGTGCAGAAAACCCTCCTGCAGCTCTTTCACACAGGTGATGAATTCTACCGCACCGGCGGCCCCCAGCAGGTGGCCGATCATGGATTTGGTGGAATTAATCCTAAGCTTCCCTGCATGCGCCCCAAAGGCAAGCTTTATGGCCCTGGTTTCAAAGAGATCATTGTGATGGGTTCCCGTGCCGTGGGCATTGATATAGGTCAGCTCTTCCGGTCTTACATTGCCGTCTTCCAGGGCATTTTGCATGGCCCTGGCCGCTCCCGCCCCGTCCTCTGCGGGGGATGTGATGTGATAGGCATCCGAGGAACAGCCATAGCCCAATACCTCCGCATATATAAAGGCGCCTCTCCTGCGCGCATGCTCCAGCTCTTCCAGCACAACAATCCCCGCCCCTTCTCCCATGACGAAACCGCTTCTATCCTTATCGAAGGGAATAGAGCATCTATGCGGATCCGTACTCTCTGAAAGGGCAGTCAGCGCCGAAAACCCCGCAATTCCAAGCGGGGTCACCGCGCTCTCCGCCCCTCCTGCTACACAGGCATCCGCTTCCCCATATTGAATGGAACGGAATGCTTCCCCTATGGAGTGGGTCCCCGTGGCACAGGCTGTCACAACATTCAGACTCTTTCCCTTCAGTCCGTAGGCAATACTCACGTTCCCGGCGGCCATATTAGATATCATCATGGGCACAAACAGGGGACTCACCCTGGAAGGCCCTTTTTGTGTCAGTCTGCCGTATTCCCTCTCCATCGCCGCCAGGCTTCCCACACCGCTGCCCACAAAGCATCCCACTCTGTAGGCATCCTCTTTCTCCATGTCCAATCCTGCGTCCCGAATGGCCTCCCCGGCTGCCGCAACTGCAAACTGACAGAAGAGCTCCATTCGCCTGGCCGACTTATTATCCATGTAATCCTGAGGCCTGAAATCCTTCACCTCCGCAGCCAGCCTGCATTTATAGCCGGCCGTGTCAAATCTGGTAATAGGAGCAAACCCGGTTTCTCCCCTGCGGATCCCATTCCAAAATGCTTCCATGCAGTTCCCCACCGGCGTAACAGCTCCCATCCCTGTCACTACAACTCTTCTCTTCATGTCACATCCATTCCTTTCCCTGTTCTCCCCCGCCAAGCACTCTGCCCCTGAGAACGCGGCGCTGCTTACAGAATTTTTGCTTTTCCCGCATCTCAGAATACTACAGGCGGCTGCACACCGCCGCATTACATTGCCATGCCGCCATCCACGCAGAGCACCTGTCCTGTGATATAGTCAGAGCACCGCCCCGCCAGAAATGCCACTGCTTCCGCCACATCCCTTCCGCTCCCCATCCTCTTCATGGGAATGGAAGCCACTGCAGACTCCTTGACTTTTCCAGTCAACGCACCGGTCATATCTGTGTCGATAAATCCCGGCGCAACGGCGTTCACGCAGATCCCTTTGCATGCCAGCTCCCTGGCTACACTCTTGGTCAGGCCGATCAATCCCGCCTTGGATGCGGAATAGTTCGCCTGCCCTGCATTTCCCGTCACACCGGACACGGACGTAATATTGATGATCTTTCCGCTGCGCTGCTTTAAAAAACAGCGGGACAGATGCCGGATAGTATTGAAAGCCCCTTTCAAATTCGTGTCCAGCACACTGTCATATTCCTCTTCTCTCATACGGACAATCAGATTATCCCTTGTAATCCCTGCATTATTTACCAGAATATCCACATGACCATATTTTCGGAGGATTTCTTCCGTCATCCTGCCGCAGGCTTCAAAGTCGGACACATCACAGCCCACCGCCTCTCCGCAGCCTCCGAAACTCTCCATCTCCTCCATTACCTTCAGAGCAGATTCCCTGGAGCCGTTATAATTGACCAGCACGATCGCCCCCTGCCTGGCAAGCGTCAGGGCGATCCATCTGCCGATCCCCCGGCTGGCTCCTGTCACCAATGCCACCTTGCCCGTCAGTTCTTTATTCTCATTCACTTTTTCATCCTTTCCGGAAGTCTTCCGCTCCCCCCGTCTGACTCCATCAGTCAATACAGAATTTCTTCAATTTGCTCCAAATCTCCAACAGTTCCCACATTGATCACCTTGACCTGGCGGCTCATTTTTTTCACAAAACCTGCCAGTGTCCGTCCTGGCCCTATCTCCACAAAGGTATCCACGCCGTCCCCCAGCATCCGTTCCATGCTTTCACGCCACCGGACAGGAGAGGAGACCTGCCTGGCCAAAAGCTCCTTTACGGGAGCCGCTTCCCGCACATATTCCGCCTCCACATTGCACACATAGGGTATCTTCGGATCGCTGACCTTGACATTTTCCAGGTCTGCGGCAAGCTTTTTTCCCGCCCCGGCCAGAAGCGGAGAATGAAAAGGCCCGCTGACCTTCAGAGGGATGCAGCGTTTAGCCCCTGCTGCCTGCAACTTTTCGGATGCAGCCTGCACGGCGCAGGCCTCGCCGCTGATCACCGCCTGCCCGGGACAGTTATCGTTTGCAACGGACACGATCCCTTCACTCTCCAGGCAGATGCGGTGGATCACCTCTGTCTCAAGCCCCAGCACCGCAGTCATTGCCCCTCCTATAGGATAAGCCTCCTGCATATAAATTCCCCTGTTCCGGATCAGGCGAAAAAGGGTTGGCAGCTCCATCACCCCTGCAGCGGCCAGCGCAGCGTATTCTCCCAGGCTCAGCCCCGCGCTGCACCATGCCTGCAGTCCCTTCTCCTCCAGTACCTTCAGAATCGCCGTCTCCGTGGTCAGCATGGCGATCTGGGTGTATTCCGTAATATTCAGTTTTTCGTTTTCCGTAAAACACAGACCTGCCACGTCCAGTCCTGTGGCTTCACCTGCCATTGTATAAATTTCCCTTGCCGCGGCAAACTGATCGAAAAAATCCTTTCCCATGCCGCAGTACTGTGCGCCCTGTCCCGGGAAAATGAATGCTGTCTTGCTCATATTCTCTCTTTACCACTCACTCTTTCTATATTCCGGGTTCAAAAGGTTCCCGCCCTGCTGCATCACTTCGCGGATGATTTCACTGCAGCTTAACTCGCCTTTCACCAGCCCCGCAGACTGGCCTGCCATCAGAGTCCCGTTGACGGTGTCCCCTTCCACCACGGCCTTGCGCAACGCGCCCAATGTCATCTGCTCCAGCTCCTCAAAAGAAGCTCCTGCCTTCTCCAGCCTCAGATACTCTCTGGTCATTGGGTTTCTCAGCTGTCTCACCGGATGGCCGTGACTCATCCCTGTCACCTCGGAATCAATATCCCTGGCGGCGATGATTTTCTCCTTGTATTTAGAATGCGCCGTGGATTCCTTTGCCGCCACAAAGCGGGTCCCCATCTGCACCGCCTCCGCCCCCAGCATGAACGCCGCCGCAAACCCTCTTCCGTCAGCGATTCCTCCGGCTGCGATCACCGGAATCTCCACTGCGTCCGCCACCTGGGGAACCAGCGTCATAGTGGTGGCAGCGCCGATATGTCCTCCGGCTTCCATGCCTTCCGCCACCACGGCATCCGCTCCCCCGCGCTCCATCATCCGCGCCATGGCCACGCTTGCCACCACCGGAATTACCCGGATACCGGCATCTTTCCACATAGCCATATACTTCCCCGGATTGCCTGCCCCTGTGGTCACAGCCTTCACGCCTTCCTCCACCGCTACCCTGGCGATTTCCTCCGCCTGCGGATTCATCAGCATGATATTCACCCCAAAAGGCTTATTCGTCAACTGCCTGCAGCGGATGATCTGTTCCCGAACAAAGGATGCGGGCGCTCCGCCGGCGCCGATGATGCCGAATCCGCCGGCCTCTGAGACCGCTGCCGCCAGATGATAATCAGCCACCCAGGCCATTCCCCCCTGTATGACGGGATATTCGATTTCCAAAAGCTGTGTTACTCTCGTCTTCATCTGAAATTCCCCACTCCTACATTTCTACACCCTTATTGGCAAGATACTCCATCACATCGCCCACCGTGGCCAGCTTCTCCAGATCCTCCGATGGAATCTCGATGCCGAACTCATCTTCCAGAGCCATAACGAGCTCGAACAAATCCAGGGAATCCGCCGCCAGATCGTCCTTAAAATTCGTATTTTCCGTAATGCTAACACCTTCCGCATTTAATTTCTCTTCGATCACTGCTTTTAATTTCTCAAACATTTTTTCTTCCTCCGACTAATTTTATTTGATAATCAAAATATTTGATATTCAAACTTTCAAAATCATACAACACGAAAATGAAAATGTCAAGAGAAGAGCTGGTAAAATTTTTAAAATGAAGTATAATATATTATAAAAAACCTATTTCTATGGAGTGATTCTCTTCCATGGAATGTTTTTTCCATGGAATGTTTTTTCCATTATGAAAGGAGTTCCTATGTCCGCATATACCATTCCTGAAGCCACCGGCGCTTCGATCCGCCCTGATGACCTGATGCAGACGCGCTTTTTCCCGATCACGGATTTCGGCGCCTCCCCCCAGGCGTCTCCCACGCAAAACACCCGGGCTGTCAACCGGGCCATTAAAGAGGCCGCTGCCCAGGGCGGTACCGTGGTTTTCCCCAGGGGAACTTTTTATGTCTATACCATTCTCTTATCCGGCAATGTGAACCTTTTTCTGGAGGAGGGCGCCGTGATCTCTGCCGCCAAAACGGACATTGTCCATTCCTACCGAAAGCAGAAGGGAGAAGGCGGCAATTACGAAGAACCGGAGGTCAATCCCTATGTGGGAATCCAGGACCACGGACATACCTATTTCGCCAACAGCCTGGTCTATGGTGCGGATCTGGAAAACGTCATGATTTACGGGAAAGGTCTGTTCACAGGCGGCCGCTTTGACCAAGAGGGCATGTTGGAGTATGTTCTCCAGGGCGGAGACCCAAAGGAACCTTTGTCCCGGAATGCCAGAGGGCATCAGGAGGAATGGTTCGGCAATAAGGGCATCGCTCTGGTACGGTGCAAAAATATCGTGTTGAAGGATTTCTCCGTCACCATCGGGGGACATTTCGCCGTCATTGCAGAAGGCTGTGAAAACCTCCTGGCCGATCATCTTCTGGTAGATACTACAAGAGACGCATTTGATATCGACTGCTGCCGTAATGTCACGGTGCGGCATACCGTATGCAACTCTCTCACCGACGACGGCCTGTGCCTGAAGGCTTCTTTCGGCGCCGGTATTTTCAAGCCTCTGGAAAATGTCCTGATCGAGGACTGTACCGTCAGCGGTTATGATGCCGGAAGCGTCTATGCCGGCGAATATACCCGGGACAAGCTTATCGCCCTGGATCGCTGTGGTCCCACCGGACGGGTAAAATTCGGCACGGAATCTACCTGCGGATATCACCTGGTGACCATCCGGCGAGTCAGATTCGATCGTTCCAGGGGATTTTGTATGGAAGCCGTAGACTGTTCCTCTCTTACGGATGTCATATTTGAAGACTGCACACTGGATAATGTATCCAGCTCTCCCTTTTTCCTCCGGGCAGGGGATCGGGGACGGTTTCCGGTGACAGGCCTCTCTTCTTCCCCGGACTATCCGGCGGCGAAGGAAGATGTACGCCTTGATAACCGTGGCTGGATCCTGCCCAATGATCAGGCTTACGGCTGCTATCCTGTCAGACGCTATGCCCCCAGCTATAACCGGACCAGAACCGTCACGGCGGACGGACATTCCTACTTTGAAATCCTGGATGAGACTAATCCTGCAGAAACCAATCCCATGAATTATGAAGAGAGGGACGGGCATTTTTATCTGAAAAGCTGGCGGGACGATGGCTGCCGGAACCTGCCGCCGGCCTCCCATGAGTCCCCTGCTTCGGAAAATGCGGCAGAGTGCGCGCAGAACCGGGAAGGCAGTGTACATGGCCGTTATCAGACAGATCTTTCCCTGGAAATTCCGGAAAAGGATCTGCCCCTGTATGCCAATGGCATAGGGTGTGAGTGTCTGGCACGGGTGTCTGATATTTTGATCCGGAATGTGACTGTCACCAATGCAGATCCCCGTTATCCTATTTTGCTGATGGGGATGACGGATTCCCGTATCCGGAATGTCATTCTGGAAAACATTTCCGTGGAATACAGAGGCGGACTTACCATGGAGCATGCGGCAGAGCAGAGGCAGCTGAATACCGAATGGAAGTACTCCCAGTTCCACGCGCCGGAGCATGTCCAGAATCTCCCCTGGCTGGTGAACACCTTCTTCCTGAAAAACGAAGGGCTGCTTCCCCGGGCCGACTGGGACAGGGAGCATTCCTGCTGGCGGGAGGATCCTTACAATGTGCCGGAGCTTGCGGAAGTATATCCCGAGCCCAGCAACTGGGGGATTCTGCCGGCATACGGACTCTACGCAAGACATGTGGACGGTTTAACGCTCAAGAACATACGTTTTTCCTGCAAGGTTCCCGACGGCAGGCATGTATGTGTTTTAGATGATACAGCCGATGTGTGTGTGGACGGTATGGAAGCTTATTGTGAAAAAGGCCTTGCCCCTATCGCGGCGGTCACTGACCATTTCAGAAGGCACACAAATGCGGAAAACGTGCCGGAGCAGCCTTATTTTACCACAACGGTGACTAATCTGCAGATTGCGAAGCCCCCGGTTCTTCACCGGGAAGCTGACTATCCCGTTTCCTCTGCCGCAATACACACTGCCCGGACGGGGACGGATCCGGCCGGCAATGACTTGGCCTGTCTGGTCAAAAATGTAGAAATTCATGCTCCTGCTCCGGGTACTCCCCGGGACAGCCTGTATCCTTATCCCACTGTTCCGTGCAGTGAAACCGGCTATCGCTTTCAGGTGGACACCGATGATTATCCTCTTCCGCTGACCGTGCACCGCCCTTTTATCCGTCAGATCGCACCGGTACATATTGCCCCGGGACAGTCCTGCCACCTGGTTTTGACTGTGCGCAACCCGGCCAGCGATATCTCGGAAGAAGCCGACGACGGTATTATATATAACGAGCAGATCGCAAGACTCAACTACGGTGTAAAGGGTATGGATGTAGCGCTCACCCTCTCCTGCGAATGCCTGCCGGAAGGCGCCGTCTTCGATGCCTGCAGCCATGTTTTCTCCTGGACCCCCTCCTGTTGCCAAAGGGGCGCATATGATATTGTCTTTGTGGTAAATGACGGCGTTTTGCCTGAAAAAATGACAGTCCGGATAACTGTGGAATAGAATTTCACCTTATTTTTAAGAAAAGAAAGGAAGGTTCCCATGCAAATTCAAACCGATTATGATCTCATCCTGGCGCAGCTGCAGGCAGTGACAGAATCCGAAAAAGACCTGATTGCCAATCTGTCCAATGCATCCGCCGTTCTTTCCATGAACCTTGACCGGATTAACTGGATCGGTTTCTACCTGGTGAGGGGAAATCAGCTGGTACTAGGCCCCTTCCAGGGCAGACCTGCCTGCGTCCGCATCGAATTCGGAAAAGGTGTCTGCGGCGCCGCCATTTCATCCGGAATGGTACAGCGTGTGGATGATGTCCATGCCTTTCCCGGGCATATTGCCTGCGACGGCGCCTCCAATTCGGAAATCGTCCTTCCGCTTTTCCGAAAGGGGGTGCCTGTTGCCGTACTGGATATCGACAGTCCTGTATTCAATCGTTTTTCGCCTGAGGATCAAAAGGGGCTGGAGCAGTGTGCCGCATTCCTGGAGGAGGCCTGCGGCTGGGACAGTCTGCTGGAGCATGTTTGAAAATAGCTTTCCGTCAGCTGCGCGTCACAATTTGTGGTGGAAAATCATCTTACACATGATTGACCGAATGAAGAAGACATAGTGGGCTGCGTTGACCGAATGAGGGGCAAAGATACCGCGAAGTGGGGCGGGCAACGTTTATTCCCGCACCTCTTCATCCAGAAATGCCCTTGAGCCGGTGGCACCCTTCTGTCCCTGATATTTTCCGCAATAGGGATGCAGAGCCGCATCATCCATCCGCGAGAAGACCAGCTGCCCTACCCGGCGGCCGGCCTTCAGCTCAATGGCACAGCGGTTTACATTATATAGTTCCAAAGTGATCTCTCCCCGGAAACCCGGATCCACCCAGCCGGCATTCTGAATAAACAGGCCCATTCTCCCCAGGGAGCTTCTTCCCTCCACAAAAGCGGTCAGATCATTAGGCAGCTCAAAGTATTCCATCGTGGTGGCCAGGACGAACTGGTTGGGCAGCAGAACATAGGTCTCGCTGGTGATGGTTTTGTATTGTATCTCTTTATCCAGTGTAATGATCCCGGTGGGAGAATCCTCCACGATGCTGAAGGTGCTGCCCAGCCTTATATCTACGCTGGCCGGTTGAACCTGATCCCTTTCCATGGGCGTGATCTTTAGGGAGCCCTCTTCCAGCATCCTGTATATTGTCTTGTCCGACAGTACCATTGTGTATGCCTCCTATGTAAATTCCATGCCTCGAATAAGGTCATTTTACCACGAGCTGCCGCTCATGGCAGATGGCCATCCGGCCGCTCCATGCCTCGAATAAGGTCATTTTACCATAAAACCCCGAAATCGGCAACCTGGTTGTGGCGTATCCGGGCGGTTTCTGCTATTTTCCCGAATATAGGGGCATATGGCTGTTTCCAGGCAAACCCCTGCAAATTTATTTCATGGCGCTTCCTTATGCCCCCGCTCCTTCATGGAAACAGGATTGTTCCCTTTTCATACCATACCGTCTCAATCTCTGCCAGCTTCTGTAATGGTTTGAGGCTGCTGATCCGGTTGCCCCGGATATCCAGATGCCGCAGGTGGGGCAATTTTTCCACAAACCCGATCTCCTCCAGCTGCATTGACTCCAGATACAATTCCTTTATATTCGGAAAACAACCGAAAAATCTGTCAAACTCAGGCATTCCGATCTCCTTTTCTTCCCCCTCGCCCGTTTGGCATGACATGGAAATCCTGTTCATGGACAGATATTCCAGCATCTCGCTGCCTGAAAGCCGTTCCAAATCCAGATGCACACGACAATCATCCAGAGTCAGCGCATGCAATGTGGGAATGGAAAAAAGTTCCTCCCCCCGGCCTTCTATGGTAACCCCCTCCAAAGCAAGCTCCGTCAGATCGGGAAGCACATCAGGCAGCCGCCAGACATCGTTCCTTCCGGCATTTCCCTTCACCTGTAAAAACGCAAGCTGTCCCATAGCGGAAAGGAATTCCAGATCCGGTTCCGGGCAATCCTCCAGACACAGGGAGATGACACCGGTTGCTTCCCGCAATGAGGTCAAATCGTCCGCTCCCTTCAGGGAAAGCCTCTCCAGAAAAGGCAGTCCTCCCAAAGAAGGCAACGTGCCGCCGTGAGCCGTTTCCAACAAAAGTTCCTCCAGACTGCACAGCTCCCCTATAGCGGAATAATCTATGATATCCGGATTCCTTTCCAACGCAAGAAAAGCGAGTTTACCGCAGGCTTTCAGAGGTTCCAGATCCGTTATTCTGCTTCCGGAGATACGCAGACTGGTCAATTCCGGCATCCTGGCAAGAAAGTCCACATTTTTAAGTCCTGCAGAGTCTATTTTCAGCCATTTCAATTTGGTCAAATGCTCCAGGGGGCTATAATCCTCCAAATTCTCTCCTCCCTCAATCATCAGCCCCTCCAAACCCGGATATGCCAAAAGTCCGGAAATATCTTCCAGGCAGGGATTCGTTACAGATAAATACTGCAGATTCTCAAACGCATCAATTCCCTTCAAATCTTTATTCTCCCCATCTTCCGTCACCCCAAGCTCTGTGATTTTCTCCGGATAGGGAATGCACTCCGCCAGCTCTTTTGCCGTATTTTGCGCATGGACGCCAAACAGATGCTCCAGTCCGCCAAGCTCCTCCTTCCCCAGCTTAGCATCAACAGAAATCCACTCCAATCCCGAAAAAACAGCCAGATCCGACAGCGCCATCTCGCTCTCCTCCCTGTAAGTCATGGTCTGTACATATCCATATTCCAGTTGATAGGATACACGTTTTTCCGACCGGGTGATCTGGATGGATGTAAGCTGCCCGTATTCTTCTGCGGAAATGGATCTATAGTTCTTTCCCCAGATATTCTCTGCAACCTGTCGGAAAAAATCGGAGCCAGGTATTCGTTCAGGCTGTTTTTGCTGCCGGGCCTGTGTTCCCTGCCGAGTCTGTGCCTGCTGCCGGGTCTGCGCTTGTTGAAGGGCCAACGCTTGTTGCTGGGCTGGCGCTCCCTCCCGGGCCGTGTCTTGTGACATTCCTGTCATATCTGACACTCCTGTCGATTCCTGCGTCAAAATCGGTTTTTCCACGGCGACACGCCCGGATTTTCCGGAACTGACACGTCTCTCATTCCGAAAGCCGGCATCTTCCTTTCCCGTACCGGGAGGCAATTCCCCGCCGCGCTCTGCTTTCAACCCGCTGCCCCGCTCCGAAAACACCTCTTCTGCATCCTGTCCCTGCCCTGCACCGAAAAATGCCAGCCAGACCGCACAGCCCACTGCCGCAGCCGCTATAATCCCTTTCCTTTTTCCTGCTAATCCTTTTCCTTCAGTTGTAAATTTATTCGTCATATTTTTCTCCGTCAGCTGTTCTGTCCATCTGCTTCCTGCATGTATTTGCAGACTCTCTTTTATTGTCTTTTCCGGCCTTTCTGCTATTGCCGAAGCCGAAAGCTCCAAAATGTATTGCTGTATGTTTCTCCTCTGCGCTCCTGCATCGTTCCACCATATAATGGTTTGCCCTGTGCTCCGATATATCCGGAAGCTCTCCCAGAGATACCTGATCTCCATACTTGCGCTTCAGCGCCCGTTCCAGGAGTCCGTCGCATACCTCCGGATTCTTCGGAAGCAACGGTCCATGCAGATAGGTACCTATTAAGTTTTTATAAACGATTCCCTCATAACCGCTCTGTTCTGTATTTCCATGTCCGAAGACTACCTTGCCCAGAGGAGGGTATGTACCGATATCAGTTCGTCCGGCATGATTTTCAAATCCTACAATTGCCGCCTTAAAATACGGACTTTGGAGAATGATGTTCCCCACCAGGCGTGCCGGCTGCCACTGTGTATGAATATCCAATATCCCCAGTCCTTCCACAACCTGCTCCCGCATGGTATACGTTCTCCCCAACAGCTGAAATGCGGCACAGACTGCCAGCACCACACCGCCGTCCTCCACATATGCCCTGAAATCATGCCGGATTGCCTTAAGGTACCCGGAAATAATCTCCTGTCCCCTGTCCGGACCGCCTCCCCAGCAAATCATATCCAATCCGGAAAAATTGATTCTGTCTCCGCACAAAATCGGATGAATTTCTGCCTCAATCCCACGCCACTGAAGCCGTTTCTCCAGACATTTTACATTGCCCCTGTCTCCATACAGGTTAAACAGATCCGGATATAAATATCCTATTGACAGCTTCATGATGTCATGCCCTCTTTCCATGCAGACTGCATTTGATCCAGCATCAGATTCGTGCTGTACAGACCGGAATAATTGGTAATGATATATACGTTTTTACTACCCTTCTCAGTCAATATTTCCATGGTTTCCCGCAGATCTGCCGTGGAGCCGCATTGAATATCTCCATATTTCAGACACAGTACCATATCATCCCTTCGTGCCCCCCCGGCAGTAATTGTCTCGGCATTTGCCCCGGCCAGATACTGATAATCCACATCCCAAAGCCAGGAAACATCCTCCCCGTCCAGCCTGGTATCGTTGATCTGGATTACTACATCCTTCGGCTTGGGATCCTTTAGAATCAGGAACAATTTCTGTTGAAATCCCACAGGATTTTTGGCCAGAAAGAGCTCTACGCGGGCTTCATTGATTGAAAAAACCCCTTCTCGTTTATTCCCATAATCAAAGCTGCGCATAAGCCGGCAGAATTTTTTTCTCGGAGCATCCGCCGCGCATAATGCAGCATAGGCAGAAAGCGTATTGTATATATTGTAAGGAGCGCAGGCTCCCCATTCCATCCGCATACCGTCCAGCGTATAGGTATACTCTCCATTGCTGATCTCGATATCCTCTGCAGTTACATCCGGACAGGGCCGTCTTCTCCCGCAGGCCGGACAATAATATTCTCCCAGCTGGCCATACTGAATGAATTCATAGACCAGCCGCCTTCCGCAAAAAGGGCAAAAGGGACTCTCCCGGGCTCCGACAGGGATCCCTTCGTCAATCTTTTCATTGATCCCATACATGAGCACCGGATTGATACATTCCATTCCCAACGTGACAGAACAGATATCGTCGCAGTTTATTACCAGCCTGGCCTGTGGTACCAGCCTCATCGCATCCTGCATTCTGGCACGGAGGAGATCGATCTCGCCGGTCCGATCCAACTGATCCCTGAAAAGATTGGTGACCAGAATGCAATCCGGTTTAAGCTGTCTGAATATCTTCACACAGGAAAGTTCATCCACCTCTATGCAGGCGTAATCTGCATCCAGCCGCCCCCATCTGTCTGTGCCCAAAACAAAGGCGGTAATCACTCCTTCCATCAGGTTCGCACCCATTTTGTTGCATACAACCTTTTCTCCTTCCCCCGAAAGTGTATGATACAAAATATTGTTTGCAGTGGTTTTTCCATTGGTCCCTGTCACCGCAATGACCTGTTTGCGCACCATTCCGGACAGCACAGACAAAATATCCGGATCAATCTTTTTCGCAATTACTCCCGGAAATGTGGAACCATTTCCTCTCCCTAATCTATGAATGAAAGAACATGCTAATTTTCCGAAAAATACCGCTAATCTGCTTCGTATTTGCATCTGTTTTTCTCCTCTCCGGCGCCTTTTTCAGGTTCATTTCCCCTGATTTTTTGCTGCCTTTTTCTCCTCTCTATTATGCTTTTATTATAAAAAACAGATGTATCCCATACGTAAAATCCCGGCTAAGATTTCCTTATGAAATCATTAATTACCTTAGGAAATATGCAGCAACAGTATACCGAAAACCTCCTAAACAAAAAATATATGTGCGGCATGTACGGAAAAAAGAGACGGCCTGCCCCATCTCTGGTCAATGCCGTCTCTAAAAACATGCTGTAATTCTTTTCTATCCTGTATTGAATCCGCCGTCCTCAGCCGCAGCCGTCCAGTCCGCAGCATACGCCTTTCGCCGCCGCAATCTGTCCTTCCTGCAGAATCTCGATCATCTCTTCCTTCGTATAAGTTTCCACGGAAATGCTTTCCCCATTCAGATAAATAGAAGGAACTCCCGTCACCTTCAGCTCATTTCGGGAATACGCCACCGCTTCCCTCACCTGCTCCGTATAGGTTCCTGCTTCCAGTGCCTGACGGAATCTGCCTGTATCCAGCCCTGCTCTATCGGCAATCCGGCATAAGACATCCAATTCGCCGATATCCTGTTCCTCCTCAAAATAAGCCCGATAGGTCAAATCGGAATAGCGCGCTTCCTCTCCCTCTTCCCTGGCAAAAAACATCCCTTCAAAAGCCAGACGGGTGTAAGGCCGGGGACACACCGCCGGCGGCAGTTTCATATCAAGCCCCAGGGCCTTTGCCGGCTCCACCAGAATCTGGTAACGCTTCTTCCTGGCCTCGTCATGGCACACATCCACCCGCTCCCTGGATTCCGGTGTCAGCTCCAGCGGCTGTATCCTGATCTGGGCCTCGATCCCGGTTTCCTTCAGCGCTTCCTCCAAAGCTACCTTGGCCACCAGACAATAGGGGCATACAAAATCCGTCACAAACAAAATATCCAACATACTTTACTCCTTTCCTGCGGCAACTGTACATCCCTTTTATCATAAATGCTGTAAAGTACAGTGTCAAGGAGTTTATTTTATTCTGCCAGATACATCTTCAGACCATCCTCGATCTTCTGAATGGTATCCTCCTCAGACTGAGAACCGTCCAGATATCCGCCCAGACTGTCGATGAGTACCTCCCGGATCTTGGCATCCTCTTTTACAGGCCGGTCAAGGCTCCTGCACAGCGCCGCCAGATCCTGCGCCGTCTTCTGATCGTAAGCCTCACTGGAGAATTCGATATAGCTGCCTGAATCAGCCTTAATCATGGTGGCCGCCGAATAGTCGGAGCGATCCTTTGCCGCCAGCGTCTCAAGCGCCGCCTCATTCACCGGGAATCCGCTGTAGGACTCCGTACTCTGTACCTGACTTGACAGAGCAAAGCGCAGGAAATCCTTAGCCGCCTCCAACTCCCCGGTCTTCGAACAGATGCCTATCTGCATGGAAGGCTCAAACTGATTCTCGAAAGCAGTATAACTTCCCTTGATATAATTCACCATGGACATAGGGAACATACAGTCTATAAATCCGTTTACTCTGTTAAATGCCAGCTTCGCTTCCGCAGCCAGCTCCCACATGCCGAAGGCCAGCTCTTCCTCCGGCCGGGAATCTATAATCCCGCAGTTGTCCGCAATGGCCTTCAGATATTCCAGATACCTCCCCATCGCTTCTCTGTCCAGCTGCTTGCCGTCTACAATCTCCGAACAAAAATAGGGATAAAACTCATCCACCAGCTCCGTTACCGTCCTCTCGCCCATATAGCTTGAATCCGCCCCGGGCAGAAATGCTGCCAGCTTCTCCATGGAACTCATCTCCTGCACGGTAATGTCCCGCCCCATGGCCATATAAAAGCTAAACTGCAACGGCACCACATAGCGTTTTCCGTCTTCCCGCACATACGCCCCCGTAATATTGGACAGTACTTCCCCGCTTTCCTCCATGGGCTTCACCACATCCTCCAGATCTGCCAAAAGCCCTTTGTCCGCATAGGAATCCATATTCAGGTGATCCATCACCACCAAATCCGGCGCGTTATCCCCCATAAGCATGGTATTCAGCTTCTGGTAGACAGCATCGTAATCCGGTGTATCGTAATAGTATTGAGGGTATTCATATTCTATGGTGATCAGCGTATCCGGATGCTCCTTGTGGTACATGGTTGCCGCCTGCTTCAACAGGGAATTCTCATATACCGTAAACAGCTTCAGCTCCCGGGTCACCTGGGAAACCGCCTCCGGATCATACACATATCTGCAAAGCTGCTGCCCTCCCTCCGACTGAAACAGGGCATAGATACTACCGTCCTCCAATGCGGCAAAGCTCAGACACCAGAAATCCGACATTGCAAAATTTGTCTCCACGCCATCTACGAGCTTCTCCCATTCCCCTTCAGGATTCCCTCCGGCCAGGCGGAAAATACCGTCCTCACTGGCTCCGATGAGGCTTCCGTCCTGCAGGATATCAAGCGCCAAACTTCCCGTACCCCCCACCGTGACAGAACCGTCGTCTCCGCCGCCTGCCGGATAGGGTATTGTGAGAGCATCTGCGCTCCTGCCTTCTTTCCGTTTCTCAATCTGGCCGCTCATTCCGTCAGAGGAACGCAAATACACATTTTCGCCGTCTGTCACAATACCGCCCTCATAAAAGGAGGAAATCTGCTCGCTCTCCAATACGCTGCCATCCTCTGAAGAAAGAATATCCAGACCGGTATAGGAGACGGTCACCAGGGTCTGATTGTCAAGAACCCCGATTCCCTGCACCATTTCATACCCGCCGTATTCTTCATTGGGAACCGTCCACTTTTGGGGTGTGATCTCACGGGCGGCGTCCCCTTCTCCTTTCCACAGATGCCCTCTGAATGCCGCTTCTCCTTCCTCCGAATAGCCTGCATAGAGATATTGACTGCCATCTTTATCTTCAACAAGCTCAAGCTCTATCCATTCTGCTGCAGGCAGATCCATAGAAGCCATCCACCCCTTTGTCACATCCGTGCAGCTGCCCTCCTGCAGTGCCCACTCGCTGAGAAGCGTTTTCCCGTTCTCCTGCTTTGTGGCCAGCAGATGCAGCTGCTCCCCCGATGTAAAGATCTGGTCGATATTCCACCCCTCCAGTTCCCCGGGCAGGGTCTCCACCGACTCCACGTACCTCCCCCTGGGCTGATCCCCGCCGCTTCCTCCCTCCGCTCCCGCTGTGCTTTTGTCCGAACTTTCGCTTTTGCCGTCAGCATTTTCCTGCTCCGCTTTCCCGCAGGCGCTCAGCGTCCCTGCGAAAAGTGCCGCGGCAAGTATTGCCGCCAGCCATCTTCTGCATTTGGTTTTTACCATTTTCCGTTACCTCCCAATCCGGCCTGTATGTTTTTTTCAAGCCTTTCATATTGATATGGTATCAGAAAAATGTCAAATGCCTGTGTCCTACTTGTGCCTAAGTTGTAAAATCGAAAGGAATCTATTGTCCAAGTCCTTCCCCTGTGGAAAGTGATAAATTCATGGAAAAAATCTCCTTGTATTCCGAACTGGCCGGATTTGCCCAGGAAATCACGATGGAACTGGTGGTCACAGAGGCATACAGCCCCCTCTCCCCGACACTCTGTATCATCCAGAAACCGGTGTTCTCCGCTGCGCCCTTTCCCCCGTCAAGAATCCGTGTTGTTCCCGGCAGGCCGAAAGAGGAAGCGTAATCGGCCAAAATCTCTTTCAATCCGTCCTCTTCCTGACTCTCTTCCAGGAAAGAACTATGCACAATCGCCTGCAGCACTTGACCGCTTGATGCCTGCAAGGTCAGCTGAGCCTCCAATTCCGGAGCATTTATCCATACATTCCAATAGCTGCACAGCAACGCCCTCTCATCATCCTCCAAATCTTCCTGCCATGTCCAGAGATAACAGTTTACGGATTGCTCCTGTAATAGAAAATCACTGTTTTCCATATATGGAAGCAGAAAATACTCAATCCACTCTACGCCGCATTTCAAAGCCTCCGTCATGGACAGTTGTCCCTCCCAGGGTTCATGCGGATAGGCTTCCGTTCCGTTATTCAGCCTTTGCACCGCCTCATAAAGCTGTACTTCGGTCAATTTCTCCCTCTCTTCTTCCGCGTCAAGCAACGCCACCCCGACAGATACCGGTATCTCCACTGATCCGGCCCCCTGCAGCAACTTTTCCTCCTCCTGTTCCAAACGGTACTGTACCACAAACAAACCTCCGAACCCAATTCCAAACGCGGCTGCAAGGCCCGCGAGATTCATTGCCAGGCCTCCTTTCCTCCATGGGGATATCAGATCTGTCCTTTTGCCGGCCTTATCCGTCTTCCTCATCCCCATCCTGCGTTCCTCCTTTCCTGCATTTCAGATAAAACCTTACCGTGGTCCCCTCTCCCTTTATGCTGTCAAAGGCCAGCCTGTCCCCGTGTATCTCCGCAATCCGCTCAGCCAGCGCCAGCCCCAGCCCTGCTCCATGCTGCTTCCGGGAACGTGCCTTATCCACCATGTAAAATGCCTCTGTAATACGGGACAGCTCCGCCTCCTCCATGCCGCAGCCATTGTCTCTGACCCGGATTCCATATCTTTCTCCCTGCATTTGTCCCTGCAATTCAATCTGCCCTGCCCCCGCCTTGACGGAATTGTCCACCAGATTGACCAACAATGTCTTCAGCAGATCATAATCTACCATAACATAAGCGGCCTGAGCCTGAAGCGCAAACGCAATCCCCGCTTCTGCAAACAAGGGTGCAAATCCGTCTGCCACATCCTGTAGCAATTCCTCCGCGGGCATCTCCACCAGCGGGAACTCCTGTCTTCCCAATACGGTCAGTTCCATCAGTTTAAAAGAAAGGGCCTCAAGCCGCATCCCCTCATTCCAGATATGCCAGGAAGCTTTGCGGATCTCTTCTCTGGAAAGTTCTTTTTGATATATGGTATCCGCATAACCGATGATGGAAGTCAGCGGTGTCTTCAGTTCGTGGGCAAAATTCGCCACAAAATCCTCCTTTTCCCGGGCCGCCCTGGACAGCTCTTTTACCTTCTCCTCCACAGCATGGGCCATCTGGTTAAAGCTCCCTGCCAGCTCTCCTATCTCATCCCTTCCCGATATGGCAAGACGTTCTTGGTAATACCCTTCCGCCATCCGGCGGGCCGCTTTCGACATACGCTTCAGCGGAACTGTCAGGAATGCAGACAATATGCCCAACAGCAGCATCCCTGCTGTCATTGCAATCAGATAGCAGCGTATAAAGTATTGCCGCAAAGTCCCCTGCTGCTTAATGGTCTTGCTGATATCCCACTGATTGACAAAATAAACCTTCCCAAGCTCCGCAGCCCTTTCCGAATTCTCCGAAAGGACTGCCGCCCCTTCCTTAGCATCCTTCATGCTGATTTTGACCTCATCGGCCTGCCCTGACTGCGGGATGATGCCCGGACGGCTGTCAGCAACAACATATTCATACTGCCTGTCATCCGCTTCGTCTCCTTCCTCCGGTATTTCTTTCATAATCAGCCATGTCTCATAAGTGGATTCCAGACCGGCACAATTGAGCATACTTCCCACCAGAATGGAGCCTCTGTCATTCCAAAACTGATATGCGTGGGATTCTTCGGAGAGGCTGTCTAAAAATTCAGGATCCAACCCTTCGATTTCCGAATATAGAAGCGTCTTATCTTCCGAATAAAAGGCCACCGGTACATCCATTTCTGCCGCCAGAGAGCTGAACAGGCTTTCCAGAAATGTAGTCTCAATCTCCCGAAATCCCTCCGCATCCGGCTTCTCTGCCGAATCTTCCGCTCCCGGCAAGGACCAGACTTCTCCCGAATCGTCCGGTATCGGTTCACCGGACTGCCCCTGAGAGAGCACATCGCCCTCTGGCAGATCATTTTCCTCCGGATAATTCTTCCAGATTATCATATCCGAAACAGAATCCCCCACTGTCCATCCGGAAAGTACTTCCGAATAGGACAGCGTTGCCGACTGCACTGTAAATTTGTCATACTGATACTGTTTCAGCGCAAAATCTACTTCCCTTGCCAGGCTGCTTTCCATGGAATAGCGCAGCAAAAAATAGCCTGAGGCAGAAAATGCCAGGCCCAACACTAACATTCCGAACAGAAAATATTTCGTAAAAAGCCGCATTCTATCCCTCCAGCCTGTACCCTATACGGAATACCGTTTTGATCCGATCCTCCCATCCCAGTTTCCTGCGCAGCCTCTGGATATGGGCGTCCAGTGTCCTGGTCTCCCCGAAGAAAGGTTCTTTCCACACTTTTTCATATAATTGGTCACGGTAGAGCGCAACGTTTTTATTTTGCACCAACTCTACCAGAAGATCAAATTCCTTCGCCGTAAGCGTGACGGGACAACCGTTTTTTGTCACACTGCGAGAGTCCGGATAAATGGAGACGTCCCCGATATCCATCTGTTTCCCGCCGATTCCGATCCGGCGCAGCACAGCCTCCACTCTTGCCAATAATTCTCCCACCTGGAAAGGCTTGGCCAGATAGTCGTCAGCCCCGGCCTTCAACCCCCGGATCCGGTCCTCCACAGCCCCCTTGGCAGTCAGAAAAATCACCGGTGTCCCGGTTGGCTTGATATATTCTAAAAGCTCATATCCATCCACTTCCGGAAGCATGATATCCAATAATACAAGGTCAAACCGCCCTTTTTCAATCCAATCTGCCCCCTCCATACCGTCATGTGCACAGGTGCAGCGATACCCTTCCGCACGCAGATTCATATAGATCAGATCGGCAATCGCCTCGTCATCCTCCACAATCAGAATGTCTGCCATAGCATCTACCTCCGCTTATTATACTTCTTTCCGATCATGCAATCAAACTACATAAATATTTAAAAGTATTATACAAAAGTGTATCTGAATTGTACATACTGAATCATTTGTTATTTTTGTCGCTACAGGAGATCGCGGCTGCACAGCCGGCTGTCAAAAAATAGCTTTCTCCTACAAAAGAACCGCCAGGGCTGGCCTGACGGTTCTGGAAATCCATTTTATATTTCTTATCTCTGCACACGCCCGGAAGCGTCTCCCCCTGCCAGGGTCTCCACCTCTTTCCTGGATACCAGGTTGAAGTCGCCGGGAATGGTATGCTTCAGTGCGGAAGCAGCCACGCCGAATTCCAGGGCGGCCTTGAAATCCTTACCGTCCAGAAGCCCGCAGATCACGCCGCCTGCGAAGGAATCTCCCCCGCCCACACGATCCACGATGGGATGGATGCTGTACTCCTTGGAATGATAGAATTCTTTCGTATCCCTGGAGTAAATGCAGGCGGACCAGCCGTTGTCGGAAGCGGAATGGCTCACCCGCAGGGAGGAAACGCAGTATTCGAAGTTGTAGTCTGCAACCATCTGCTCAAAGATGGATTTGTAGCCTGCCAGCTCCAGGTCTCCGCTGGTCACGTCCGTCTTACCGGGCTTGTAGCCCAGTACCAGCTCCGCATCCTCCTCGTTGCCGATGCACACATCCACGTACTGCATCAGATTCTTCATCACCTTCTGGGCTTTCTCGGAAGTCCAGAGCTTCTTGCGGAAATTCAGATCCACAGAGACCTTCACGCCATTCTTCCTGGCCGCCTTCAGGGCTTCCTCTGTCAGCTCTGCAGCCGCATCGGATACGGCGGGAGTGATTCCGGTAAAGTGGAACCAGTCGGCTCCCTGGAAGACAGCGTCGAAATCAAAATCCTTCACCGTGGCGGTGGAAATAGAGGAATGCGCCCTGTCATAAACCACCTTGGAGGGCCTCATGGAAGAACCGCTTTCCAGGAAATAAATACCCAGGCGCTCACCGCATTTTGCGATGTGCCTTGTGCCCACATTATATTTCCGAAGAGCTGCCACCGCGCACTCACCGATCTCATTGTCCGGCACCGCCGTCACAAACTCAGCGTCATGCCCGTAATTTGCCAGGGATACCGCCACATTGGCCTCTCCGCCGCCATAATTAATATCAAATTCATCCGCCTGGATAAACTTCTCGGAATTGGGGGTGGACAGTCTCAGCATGATCTCCCCCATAGTAATTACCTTCGCCATTGTTTTAAATCCTTTCTTTTATCATTTTACCTTAAATCTGTAATATGCATATCCATTCAAGGCCAAGGTACTGCCTGAACCACTGCGGCCTTTTTGTTTACGATGCTCCTGCGTCTGTTACAGAACGGTTCCACTCTGTATCTTCCAGAACTTCCTCCGGCCAATTTTGTTGTCCTCCCAGATATTCCACCACCCAATGGGATGCATACCTGAATCTGCCATCATGGTTCAGTGCGTCTTCCTAAATTCGCCATGCAGGATACGCCAAAGACCACAGACCGCCAGCCAATGCCCCTTCCTATTTCTGCAGAAGATGCACCGCAAAACCGCCGATCTCCTCTTTCAGGTAGATGGCGTTAATGCTGCCGTCGGCACGCAGAATGGGCTCCTCGAATTCCACGCCCAGAACCGTGCTCATATAATTGATTGCCCGTTCAATATAATTCGTCCTGATGGCAATATGCCCGTGGGTGCCTCTTCCGTGGGCATTCAGTACTTCCACAATGGTACCCGCAAAACTGCCGCCGCTGCCCACCTTCACCGGCAGGCCGAACAGAAATGCCAGACGGTTGGCGGTCTTATCCGCCTCTTCCTTGCTCTCGGAATTGATACCCACATGCACCAGTTCGAAGCCCAGCATGGTCTGGACCGCTTCCCTGGTAAGCTGCTCGATCTTATCCCACTCGCCCGCATTGATCAGGTCTCCGGGAACCATCCAGGAACCGCCGCAGGCAATGATCTTGTTAAAATCAAGGTAAGATGTCAGGTTCTTGGCATTGATTCCGCCGGTGGGCATGAATTTCATGTTCACATAAGGCGCCGCCATGGCCTTGATCTTCGCCAGGCCGCCGGACTGCTCTGCCGGGAAGAATTTCACCACATCCAACCCCAGCTCAATGGCCTGTTCGATATCCGAAGGGCTGGAGGTACCGGGGGTAATGGGCACATTTTTGTCAATGCAATACTTCACGGTCCTGGGATTTAAACCCGGGCTGACGATGAATTTCGCTCCTGCCTCCACCGCCGCGTCCACCTGCTCCGCATTCAGCACCGTGCCTGCGCCTACGCACATATCAGGGAAGTTGGCGGTCATGATCCGGATGGCTTCCGCCGCCGCGTCAGTGCGGAATGTTACCTCTGCGCAGGGCAGCCCGCCTGCGCACAGGGCCTTTGCCAGAGGAAGCGCATCCTCCGCCCTGTCTATCTTCACCACAGGGACAATACCGATTTTTCTGATCTGCTCTAATACTGCGTTCATTTTTCCCTCTTTTCTGCATGTCCTGCATGCCTTTTTTACGCGCAGCGATGCCCGTCTGACCTTGTGTGAGCCTGCCCTGCGCGGCGTTTTATACTCATGGGCATTTTCCTTTGCTGTTTCCCGAATTGCGGAAATGCCCATTTGTAATCCATTTATGCCTTTTATCCCATAATTGCCTTCCCATATCACGATAAAGCATGCCGGTACGCCCGTGGAATCTCCTCATATCACCGGACATCCCACGGGTGTACAGCCTGCCCTCTTCAACCCGCATTTATTCAGCGCCTGAAATATCATCACTCAAATAATATCACCCATTTACAGCAGCCATCTGAAACACGCCGAAAATCCTATGCCAGAACTTCCTTCACCGCGGCGGCAATCTCCTCACACTTGCAGTTATCGAAGAAATATTCCTGGAACCTTGCCCCGGCTAACGCTCCCTTAACCAGTTCCCTGTCCAGATTCTTTAAAATGGTTACCATATCCGTATGGGTTACTTCCTTTACCTTGTCCAGGATTTTTTTGTTTCTCTGCTCGGGCTCCACTCTCTCGGGGGGATATCCGCCGCCTCCCGGCGCACAGAAAAGCTTTTCAAATATATACTGCAGATTCAGCTCTCCGCCCCAGCCGAAATTCTGTGCAAAAGGAATTGCCACACAGTTCCCGTCATTGACCTGGGAGAACAGGTAAGCGTCCAGAGGCGTGGCGATGTGCCCGCACAGCACCTTAGGGAAGGAATTGCATGCCAGCATGGCGCCTTCCCCTGTACCGCACCCCGTCACCACATAATCCGCAGCGCCGGAATTCAGCAGCACCGCCGCCATAATGCCGTTCTGCACATAGGTACGGGAATGGGGATCCTCCGCGCCGCACATACCGTAATTATACACCTCATGTCCCATGGGTTCCACCACTTTTTTCAGAGTGGAATAAATAAGCTCGTTTTTCGCCGCCTGGCTGTTTTCCTGAACTAATGCTATTTTCATAGAAACCTCCACAATGCCACCGCACGGCCCCTGTCAAGGCTCTTCCCGACACACAGCCTGCGATGAAGCATACAACAAATTTTCTGGTATCATAAACAACGCATATAAAGACCCAATCAAAACGCAAAAACCGCATCTGGAAGAATGCCCGTCGCTTTGGGCATTCTTCCGTGTGCAATTTGCACACTATTCCGGCTGTTTTCCGATATAAGCCAGGATGCCGCCGTCCACATACAGGATATGCCCGTTCACGGCGTTGGAAGCCTCGGAAGCCAGGAACACGGCGGGGCCTGTCAGCTCCTCCGGCTTCAGCCACCTGTTGGCAGGGGTCTTGGCACAGATAAACTGATCGAAAGGATGCCTGCTGCCGTCCGGCTGCACTTCCCGCAACGGCGCGGTCTGGGGGGTCTCGATATAGCCGGGTCCAAGGCCGTTGCACTGGATGTTGT
>OFFY01000715.1_pt1 | contig 32255 bp, 34 predicted proteins | sample 1521481 | NCBI WGS metagenome assembly OFFY01 (sample SAMEA3504117, study PRJEB24116) | mouse gut metagenome | biome: mouse gut; feature: mouse-associated habitat; material: faeces | place: Denmark | collected 2011
ACGTATGTGCGAATATATTATAGCGGAGGATTTCACTATGGACAAGTACATTTTTGACGAAACCAACGGCCTTTGGTATGAACTGGCTGGCGACTACTATTTCCCCTGCCTGACTGTACCCGCTGAAAAACAGCAGTCTGTGGGTACATGGGGGGCAACGACACAAGCGGTATCTCAAAGAACACCGCCGAGCCCTTTATAACGCTTTGCTGTTGAGTGGCAAGCTGAACAGCTACCTTGCCGACATTGACCAGCAGGCACAAGAAATGATGGGCACCATCATCCAGCAGATGGTGGAAGCTCAAGGTATTACTGAGGCGCTGAAAGCAGTCGATCAAATGGCTTGGGTCGGTAGGATGAACAACATTCGGGCAAACGCAGTGGAAATTGTGAACGAGAATATCATACACATATAACGCATAGTGACGGCGGGAATTGCTTCCCACCGTCACTGCTTTGTAATCTACGCACAGGTAAATAACTGGTTGGTGGTGAATTTAGGATACAAAGTTGAAATTTTCAACTCATTTTTTGCAACCTTAGAACCGAGTTCCAGCAAAGTAAATACATCAATAGCTGTCCCATTAACCGCCGTGTCATTTGCAATTTCTTTTAGATGCTCATCTGGATTACTAAATGCAAGACTTACAAAGGCAAATGCGTGCCGTGGAATCATATCCTGCATCAGTTCTCCACCATGCAAAATAATATACTCTTTCATCTTTCGAACATCGCTTGCGGGGAAATTATATTTTCTATAAGCCTTGGTGTCAATGATTATTCCATACGATTTTGGATAAGATGAATCCCTGTACTTCGCAATCACATCCGCCACTCGACCGTGTCCCTGCCCCAAACATTCTGATTCATAACCCATAAAAGAGAAGAATTTATCCACTGTCATCTCAAACAACGCCGCACTATTAGCACCATCATATCCATAGCGAAGAAGGTTATCGACTAAGCGTGTGGGAATAGAATCGGCATAGACGGTTACATAATGCTCAATTTCTTTCTCAATACCAGCTACTCCATGTTTTGTTACAGACAACTGCTGTTTCCGTTCATCGAGATTGATTTTATCCGTCAAACGGTAAAACGATCTTTCACGATGAATCTGTATCCCTGCTTGTCGAAGATTAAGAACATCAAAAGCCAGTGTCTCCTCATCAGTGTCAATCCCATGTGTCTTCATTTCTGAAAGCATATCGGAAATTAGTAAGTATGGGGTTTTCTTGAGCATACGCAAAATCGCAACTCTACGAACCTGGATAATAGACGCGAAAGGATGATGGTTTGAGCAGAGCATTTCCTGTGGGATATATTTTACTGCGGATCGAGCTGAATATTGTAATACTCTATCCACCTCATAAGTGGTAGTATAAACAGGAAGCTGTTTCCCGTATACATCTGTGCAACCATCCTGAACTACCCATTTCACTTGTGAAAGCCAACTTATAATGGTCCTTGCCCATTTATCAGCATCGCCTTCAGCGTCGTTGAAACTCTTGCCGCTTTTCACCACAAATTCTGCTTCAAAATGCGTAAAGCCAGTGTCTCCCACAAAACCGAGTTGACTTCCTACATCATATTTTGACATTGCACCATGCCCCGATTTGCGACTATCATTCAGTAGTGAAAGCACTCTGATAACCGGAGGGTTAGTGAGTAATCCTTGCCGAAAAATATCAATTTCCTCATCTGACAACACTCGTTTACCACGAAAGAACTTTTCAGATTTTTTCGAGCGAACAAGTTCCATCCCAAGTGGAGTAATTCTATATCCGTGTATACTTCTGTCAAGTTCGACCATTCCACAAGCGCAAATTGCTTTTATGCGGCATCTCGCATCCCATGTCCATTTGCTTTTGATGTCACCATTAGCAACACGAAAATCATGAATCCTTAACATAAGTTCGTTGTGGCTTATGCCGCCGATAGGAACTAATTCAACTGTATCTCGCACAGTTGAAAGATTAGAAGTATTCTGTACCCAACCATAATTGTTCATCAATCTGCTTGGTTTTTTATAACTATTTGTATCTGCAACAGGCATAGTCACACCTCCTTACGAAATATCAAAATATACTGGTGTATTTGATTCATGACAAAAGAATACGGATATCCAAATGGAAATAGGGACATCGCCTGATCATGCCAAATTCTCATGCCTCTGTAAATCAGCCCTTCGATTTTACAAAGCTCATTTACAATATCTGCGTGAAGCATATTAGGATGCCCAGGCTGTGGTTGAAAATCTTTACAAAACACTACGATATAACCTTTGTTTTTTAGCTTTGAAAAGCATAACTGTATAATTTCTCTCAGCACAACATAAAACTGTTCCAAAGGCATATTGCCAAGATCGACTGATTTGTTTGTATAAGGCATAGGTGAAGAATCGTTATAAAGCTTCTTTCGCTGTCCCGTCCGTTCTTTACCCATCATATCAGAATATGGCGGATCAGCTATAATCAAATCAAATGTTGTGCTGGAAATAGCTGCGTGGTTAAGCATATTACGAGCGTCATCATGGATTAACGTCATTTCTTTGATAGCCTCTGATTCGCAAACTTTCTGATATGCTTCGATATACTTCTTTTCCAGTTCGACTCCAATTGCTTGCCTTGCTCCCCCAGCTAAAGCCGCACCAAGAAGCGTTCCCCCAACACCACAAAAGGGGTCAAGAATTTTCCCATCGGATTTTGTAAAAAACTCAATGATGTCTTTCATAAGCGCAGGTGGTTTGGGGGACGGATGGATTTTGCGATATTTCAACCCTACGTTTTCTTTCGCCGTAGGGCTATATCCCGTAATCCAGACAGAGTTAGTAAAAAAGACCCATTCTTTCCCTGTTAGATCATTTAGCTGATTGCGTTTATCATAAATACCGCGCTCGCCAAGATCAACGCTGTTTTTTCCCAATACTTTTGGATTATCTCTTTTTGACATATATGATAATCTCCTTAACATTTGTGCTGCCAGTGCCGCCGCTGTTAGACTTATATCGCTTATACGGCTTAAAAAAGCATTCAACCGTTCCAAATGCCTTTAATTGTGCACATAATTCTTCATAATTCATAATGCCGTCCGTACTGTAGCTGATATAGACGTGTCCAAATCGTGCACGTCGTACAATATCTACCATTGCTGACAACGCTTGATCTTTCATACAAAACGGCGAAAGCTGACCTTGATACGGTCTACGTCCAGTAATACCATAAATGTCAGGTGAATCATATAAAACGGCCGTTTCCAGAATGTGGTAGTAAGGAGGGTATTGTCTGCTATTATATGGGGGATCGAGATATAGAATATCTCCGCTAATTTCATCAATTAGCTTTGCAATATCGGTACACCATGCCTTGTTTTTGCAACCATTATCATAAAACTGAAATGGCTGCAAGAGCAACGGCTTAAATTTCCGCTGGTCGTCAATTTTGAGAAAAGCCCCATATGTTCCTGCGGTATTTGAAACTTTTGTAATAGCGTCTACAAGACTTGCTGAGAGCAAAAAATACATATCATCCGAAATGAAGTTTCCCTTTTTCCAATTAGCCATTTGCAAACAAATTGCATCTATTTTTCGAGCATTTTCACATTCAAAGTAATTTCGACTGTACTTTGAGTGCGCAGTTCCCTCAACCGTGTATTCTTGAAAAAAGAATCCATCGACACCCTCTAAAGCATTCAATTGTTCTATAGCGACAGGGTACGAGATATTGCAAAGGGGCTCCGCATTGAGTTTAACCCTTGCTGTTTGTAGAGCATAAGAAAACCAAAGATAATCGTTTGTAAGAACAGAGGCGTTTTTATGCTTGAACATCTCTGCAACACTGCAAGTGCCGGCAAACAAATCAGCTACAGTAGCCCCATCAATCGCACCAAATGTTTGCATGATTGTGTTATCTATAAAATCAAGTATTTTGGCTTTGGAACCTATGTATCTCATAGTTATCTTCTCCAGTCTCGGTTTTTCAGCCTAAACTATGAATATTATAGTAAAAATAGCTCGAGTATTTCCAATGATTATTCCGCGAATATTCATATCACCTTCGCTGGGAAATGGATGATGCCCTAACTCTTTAACAATTATACGAAAATTCACACCATACGTCAAGGAGAAACACTATCTCCATTCCTATCTCTTATCCTATCTCTTATGTAGGCACCGCATGGCCGTATGGCTGTGCGGTGCTTTTTGCCGTCAGTCCTTCGCGTAAGCGTCCACGATACGTACTTCCAACTCCCGGTTCCGCTCTAATGCCCTGCGGAGTTCCGGCACTTCCAGCAACCCCTTGGCGTTGGCGATGATAAGGATGCGATTGAGGCTGGCCCCAACCCTGCGGACTTCGTAGATCAGCTTCGGCACATCGACGGAAGGGGCCTCCCGGATGGCAGCGCCGCTGATACACTGCCGGATGAACCGCTCACGGGAACCCCGTACCCTGCTGACCTTTTCGTTGAGGTCGGCAAGTTCCTCGTCGGACAGACGGATGATGATTTGATTGGTTCTGCTTCGCATGGATTCTCCTTTCTCCGGGGTCATAGGGGTGGAACCCCTGTCAAGCGGTATTGTGATATCACAATACGTTGCTTGCTAAGACTGTACCACTTCTGCCCCGACGTATTTTGCGGGTGCGTCCCCGACGCCCCGGCTGTTCTTTTCAGCCGGTGAATTTTGGGAGAACACGCTCAAAGCAGGTCACTCAACCCGGCGAACGTCACCCTCCCGGAGCAGGTTCCGCCCCTGGTTCACAGCCATAAACCGTTCCAGCGTGTCCCGCCGGATGATGGCCTTCCGGCCCACCTTCAGCACCGGCAGCTTGCCCCAGTCCACCAGCTTCCGCATGGTGTTGCGCCCAATGCCCGTACACTCGGCGGCTTCCTCGATGGTCAGCCCCATTTTAACTGCGCTCATTCTGCACGCCTCCTTCTATTGCACTTGTTTCGCAACTACAACACTGTTATTATACTTAATTCGCCGCTGTTTGTCAACTCGTTTTAAGATGCTCCAAAAAACATTTTTGAAAATATATGAAAAATAGGGTTGCAATTCAAACCCGGCTATGCTATACTCATACTCAGTAGGAGGTGAACTTCTTGGATAACGCAGAAATGCTCACTCCAAAAGAGGTCGGCAAACGTATCAAAGAGCGTAGGAACGAGATCGGTATCTCCATGCCGGAGCTTGGACGGCGGGTGGGGGTCAACAAGTCCACCATCCAGCGGTATGAAACGGATGGGGTCAATCCCAACCGCAGCATGATCATCAACGGCTTGGCGGACGCCCTGCAAACCACCCCGGAATGGCTCACGGGTCTGTCCGAGGAAAAAGAAGTCAAAGACGAGGATGGCCGAACCATCTGCGAGGGAGAGGTTTTAGACCATCTGAACAGTTTCTTGGACGCTGTAAGCAAGACGGTACAGCCGGAAGTCCAGCGGCGGTTCCTCACGTCCACGCTTTGCCTGCTGATCGACCTGTTCTCCGTTACCGCCCAGCACTATGGCAGGACACTGGACGAGATCGACCGGCTGGCCGGGGATGAAGCCCTCAAAAAATCCATCCAACAGTACACCATCCACGTTGACGACATCATCGTGCCGGTCTATCGCCGGGAGATGGAAGCTCCTATCGAGGATATGAAGCGGTTCCTGGACGGGCTGCTACATATCTTCGACAAAGGGCGTACCAGGGTAGATACAGTTTACCTGTATAACATCCTGCATGACGCCCAGGTGCGGCTGAACGCCGCCAACGATTCCGTGGCACCTTGACAACATAATATGCCGGGAAAACCCGGCAGAAATGATGGAACGCACATCATACGTCACAGGCCCGATTGCCACGGATAGAAAGGAGCATTTCATCTATGGCAAAAGGTTCTGTACGCAAAAAGGGCAAAAAGTGGTACTACCGCTTCTATGTGGAGGACGAGAGCGGGCGGCAGGTACAGCGGGAGTTCGCCGGGACGGAGAGTAAATCCGAGACGGAGGCCCTGCTCCGCAAGGCGATGGAGGACTACGAGGCAAAAAAGTTCGTGGCGAAGTCCGAGAACGCCACCGTGGGACAGCTATTGGATATGTGGGTGGAAGAAGAACTGAAGCCCGGAAATCTCAGCAACGGCACCGTGATGGCCTACCAGGGGACGGTCAACCGCATCAAGCAGCACCCCATCGGAAACCGCAAGCTGAAAAGCGTCACCCCCGACCATCTGCAAGCCTACATCGACCTGCTCAGCTTCGGCGGGACAAACCCGGACGGGACAGCGGCAAAGGCGCTGAGTAAAGGGTACTTACGGCAGTATTCAGCAGTCCTGCAAGGGGCGTTCCGCTTTGCGGTGTTCCCCAAGCGGCTCATCAGCTTCAACCCCATGCAGTATGTGGTCTGGCGGGGGAAGAAAGAGGAATACGAGCTGTTCTCCCAGGAGGACGGGGACGCCCCGGCTGTGCCTACCCTCACCCATGAGCAGTTCCGGGCGTTGGAGGACTTTCTGAAAAAGAAAGAAAACCCTGCCCTTCTGCCTATCCAGATCGCCTATTACACCGGACTCCGCATTGGGGAAGTCTGCGCCCTCACTTGGCAGGACGTCAATCTGGACGAGCAGTACCTCACGGTGCGGCGGAGCATCCGTTACAACGGGGCGAGGCACAAGACGGAGATCGGGGCCACCAAGCGGAAGAAAGTCCGAACCGTGGACTTCTGCGACACGCTGGCGGCGATCCTGCGGAGGGCCAAAAAGGAGCAGATTGGGAACCGCCTGCGCTATGGCGAGCTTTACAGCCTGAACTACTGTACCGAGGTCAGGGAGAAAGACCGGGCCTATTACGAGGTTTATACCCTGCCCAGGACGGCGGAGGTGCCGGAGGGGTATCGGGAGCTGTCCTTTGTCTGCCTCCGGCCTGACGGGGCCATTGAAACGCCGAGTACGGTGAGTATCATGTGCCGTCAGGCGAAGAAGAAAGTGCCGGGGCTGGAGGATTTTCATTTCCATATGCTCAGGCACTCTCATGTCAAGCCCAAGACAAAAATAATTTAAAAACAGCAATTGCAAGTATACCTCTATATGCTTACAATTGCTGTTCCTCCTGTGAATAAAGCGACAAATGAAGCTACTATCTAATTCATTTAGATAGTGTCTACTAGAGTTATGTGCGAATAGCAACCCAAATAGCGATACAACGAATGTGTACCGCAGCGATAAAAGCATCCGAGGTTTCGGCATAGCCATGCTGTCCTTTGCGGTTTTTCTTCGATGGAATCACGAGTTCCATCCCTGCCGAAACCGCATAGGCCAGGATATCATTTGTGTCATAACCCCAGTCTGTCAGCAAAGTTTGTGCGGAAATACCCTCTATCAGGCGGATAGATTCTTTACAATCCGCTCGGGTACCTTCTGTAACAAGGATTCGTACTGGCATACCATGCACATCCACGGCCAGATGTATTTTTGGTGTTGGGCCTCCTTTGTCCTGGACATATCCTGATTGCCGCCCCTTGCTTCCGCTGCGTGGGGTGCACTTTGATATGGCTTAAAGTATTTCTATAGACTGATAAAGCAGCGCATTACAGACCGCCGCCGCCACACTGCTGCCGCCTTTTTGCCCCATGGCCAGGATGGCGGGGATGCCCTTTGCCTGACAGGCCGCCAAAGCTGCCTCTTTGCTCTCCACCACATTGACAAAGCCCACCGGCACGCCAATCACCAGGGCGGGCCGCAGTCCCTCCTCAATCAACTCCGCAATGCGCAGCAGGGCTGTCGGTGCGTTTCCGATGGTAAAAACAGCATTGGGGAATTGCTTCACCGCCTTCTCCATGGCCGCCACGGCCCGGGTGGTGCCCTTTTCCTTTGCTGTCTGCGCCACGTCCTCATCTGCCATAAAACAGCAGACCTGCCCACCCAGCTTTGCCAGGGCAGATTTACTAATCCCCGCCTTCGCCATGTTGGTGTCGGTCACGATGGCCACGCCCCTAAAAAGAGCCGCCTTTGCCAAACCCACAGCGTTTGGAGTAAAGTGAAGGTTCCGGGCGAAGTCAAAATCCGCCGTGGTATGGATTACCCGCTTGACTACGGCGGCGTGTTCCTCCGGCAGAACGATTCCTCGTTCATACAGCTTTCTGCTAATCATATCCATGCTGGTCCGTTCAATATCCTCCGGGAGCATATGCTGGACCTTCATTGGGACAGCCCCCTCTCGTATTCCTCCATTGCCCGGTAGACGGTGGACAGGTTCAGGTTCTCCCGCACCGCCCGGGCCAGCAGGTCAAACTGCTCCTCCTGATAGTCCCGACGGGCCATGAGGCAAAAGTCCACAGGCGGCAGGCCCTTCCGCGCCAGCAGACGGTCAGCCAGTTTTTTCGTTTCCACGCCACTGTCAAACATCCCCGGCTCACGAATTTCCAATACCGGAACCCGCTCCCGGATTGCCTCTTCCAGCCCGCTCTCCCTCAGCCACGCCATGTCCCCGTCCCCATCGGCGGTCTGAGGGAGAATCACCAGATCGGGGCCGCCCAGCTCCGTAACCCGCTCCACATACCGCACTCCCAGGGCCGGGTGGCGCTCCAGGGGGGCGAGGTCGGCAAAGTTGGCGATGTGGGGCAGGCGGATCACCGCGATATCCACGGGCGCGCTGTGGGACTTGCGCTCCAGGCGGGGGGACAGGCTGTCCTCGTCGTCGATATCCACCCGGAGATAGGGCACCACCCCCAGCACCGGCACGCCGGTGAGCTTCTCCAGCTGCCCCAGGCCGGGACGCAGGAGGGACACGTCCCCACGGAATTTGTTGATGATCGTACCCACGATTCGGGCCCGCTCCTCCTCCTCCAGCAGGGCAACGGTGCCGTACAGCTGGGCGAACACCCCGCCCCGGTCGATGTCTCCTACCAGCAGCACCGGGGCGTTCACCAGCTCCGCCAGCCCCATGTTGACGAAGCAGTCCTTCCCAAGATTGATCTCCGCCGGACTCCCGGCCCCCTCGATGACGATAATATCCTGTTCCGCCGCCAGACTGTGGTATGCGGCCAGCACCTCCGGGATGAGGCCGGGCTTCAGCTTGAAGTAGTCCGCCGCCTGATAGTGTCCCCGGGGCCGGCCATTGACGATAAGCTGGCTCCCCGTGTCGCTGGAGGGCTTGAGCAGGACGGGATTCATCCGCGGGTCTGGTTCCAGTCCCGCCGCCTCCGCCTGGACCGCCTGGGCCCGGCTCATCTCCAGCCCCTTCGAAGTGATGCAGCTGTTCAATGCCATGTTCTGCCCCTTGAAGGGGGCGACTCGATATCCGTCCTGCCGGAAAATCCGGCACAGAGCGGTGACCAGCAGGCTTTTCCCCACGTTGGACATGGTGCCCTGGATCATAATGCACTTCGCCATTTACAGCACCTCTCTTATAGTTTGCAGAAGGGCCTGATTTTCCTCCCCCGTCCGTACCGACGCCCGGTACCAGCCGGGACCCAGGCCGCGGTAGTTGGAGCAGTCCCGGAGCAGGATGCCCCGTTTCCGCAGTCTTTCCCCCAAGTCCGGCACGGGGGAGAAAAACAGCAGAAAGTTGGCCTCTCCCGGACAGACCTGACATCCCAGTGCTGTCAGGCCCGCCGCCAGCCGGGGACGCTCCTGTTGAATAAGCTGCCGCAACCTGGACAGACAGCCGCCCTCCTCCAGCGCCGCCGCCCCCGCCGCCTGAGCCGGTCCGGACACCGCCCAGGGCGGGCCGCTTTCCCGCATTCGCTCCAGCAGCTCCGCGTCCCGGCACAGGGCATACCCCAGCCGCAGACCGGCCATGCCGCAGCTTTTTGTAAAGGCTCTCAGAATCAGCAAATCAGAAACCCCTGAAACGAATCCAAACAGGGTGTGCTCTTCCGGCGCGTCCAGCAGATCGTTGAAGCACTCGTCCACAACCAGCAGCGTACCACAGGCGGCGCACCGTTCCAGGATTGCTTCCAGCAGACGCCGGTCTGTGGTCCGCCCGGTGGGGTTGTTGGGTTCGCAGAGAAACAGCATGTCCAGCTCCGGTGTAATTTCCGTCAGGATTTTCTCTGTCACGGTGAAGCCGTCCTCCGCGTACAGGGGGAATCGTGTTACAGAACAGCCGCACAGGGAGAGGGCGTTCTCATATTCGGAGAAAGCAGGGGCGGTGACCAAAGCGGTTTGGGGCCGCTTTGCCAGCGCCAGCCGGTAAATCAGGTCGGACGCTCCGTTTCCGCACAGGATCCACTCCGCCGGGATGTTATGATACTCCGACAGCTTCTCCCGCAGCTCCCGACACAGGGGGTCTGGATAGTGCTCCGCCCTGTCCAGTGCCTGGGCTGCGGCCTGTTTTACCCGCTCCGGTATCCCAAACGGGCTGACGTTGGCGGAGAAATCCAGGAGCGGAAGGCCATACTCCCGCTCATAGCCCACCCAGTCTCCGCCGTGGCTCAACTCCATACAAATATCCCCCTCGCCAGCACCAGCAGTGTCAAACACAGAAAACTCCCCGTATACAGCATCCGGACCGCCCGGCGGATATCCCCCGGCTCGATCTCCCGCGCCGGGTCGCCGATGGTGGGTTTATCGTGCAACTCTCCGAAGTAGCAGGCCGGCCCGCCCAGCTGTATTCCCAGCGCCCCTGCCATGGCGGACTCCGTCTGAGCGGAGTTGGGGCTGGCATGGTTTCTTCGGTCCCGCCGCCAGATGCGCCAGGCCCGGTCGGCGCTTTCCCCTGCCAGCCCCGCCGCCAGAATCAGCAGCAGGGCGGACAGCCGGGCGGGAATAAAATTTGCCGCGTCATCCAGTCGAGCTGCCGCCCGGCCGAAATGGAGATACCGCTCATTTTTGTAGCCTACCATGCTGTCCATGGTATTGATTACTTTGTAACACAAGGCCAGGGGCGCGCCCCCCAGGAACATATAGCACATAGGGGCAGCTGCACCGTCGGAAAAGTTCTCCGCCACCGTCTCCACAGCGGCCCGGGCCACCCCTTGGACGGACAGGTTTTCCGTATCCCGGCCCACGATGCGGCCCACGGCCCGGCGGCTTTCTTCCAGCGTCCCGGAAGTCAGCGCCCGGCGGACCCTTTCCGCCTCGTCTCCCAGGCTCTTGACGGCCAGGCACTGCCAGCACCACACCGCTTCCAGCCCGAGCCGCAAAACCGGATGGACCAGCCCGCACAGCCATAGGGCCAGGGCAGACAGGGACAGCGTCCCCAGGGGAAGGGCCGCGGCCAGGAGGGCCCCCGCCAGCAGCTCATTGGAGAAGGTTTTTCGCAGAAAGCCCTCCATTTTTTCGATGCACCGGCCCATAAGCACCACCGGGTGGGGCATCCAGGCCGGGTCGCCCAGCAGCAAATCCAGGCAGAAGCCACCCAACGCGGCCCAAAGGATTTCCATTTCAATCATGTACCTCGCCAATCACTTTTTGTCCCTCCAGCACAAACCCGCCGCCGCAGGGGGCGTGCCAGTCAAAATAGTCCCGGTGGGGCTGGGCATAACGGTCCAGAATTGCCATCTGGACGCCGCCGTGGGCCACAATGACCAGCCGCTCCGGTTTCGATTCCAGCAGCTTCGTAAAGGCGGACCACACCCGGGCGGAAAACTCCGCCAGGCTCTCCCCGCCGGGACAGCGGCCGGTACAGCCGCCCTCCACCCAGGCGCGGCAGGCCGGGTCATGTTCCAGCTCAGCGGCGGTGCGGCCCTCGAAGGTACCGAAATCCATCTCCCTAAAGTCCGGAATTACGATCTGTTTGGCCCCGGGGAACAGAATGGCGGCGGTCTCCCTGGCCCGGGAAAGCGGGGACACATAGACCGTCTCCGGACAGAAGTCCGCCCGTTTCAACGCAGTCCGTCCGGCAGGGGAGAGGGGAACGTCGGTGATCCCCTGGTAGCGGTGTTCCTCATTATACCGGGTCGCCCCATGGCGGATGAGATAGATCAGCACGGCAGTTCCCCCTTCAGCACCTGGGGCAGGCCGCAGTACACCCGGACCACCGCGTCCGCCCGCCGGGCCAGCAGACAGGCCAGCCGTCCCGCCGCCTCCCGGGCCGCCCGCTCCCTCGGGTCGACGGGCACCACGCCCCCGCCGGTCTCGGTGGCGACGACGATCTCCTTTTGGGACAGCTTCTCCGCCAGGATAGACAAATCCGGGACCTCTGCCGCCAGCTCCTGTACGTCCCAGACGGCCTTACGGGTAAATTCCTCCTGAGACAGCCCCAGGGTCCGGCGGATATACTCCCGCTTTCCCGCGAACAGCGGGCCGGTGACAAAAATCATAACAGCGCCTCCATATACTGAACCATACAGGCCGCCCCCAGCATCCACAGCTCGGCGGTCTGCAAAAACCACCCGGCCAGATCTCCGGACAGTCCGCCGAACTGCTTTTTTGCCATTCCGTTGTAGTACACGAACACCCACAGCGCCGATAAAACGGCCGCGGCGCCGTCCGGTCTCCGCAGACACATGCCCACTGCCAGCAAAACCGCCAGCAGCGACAGAAAAATCCTCAGCTTCCTTTTGTCCGCCGCCGCCGCGAAGGCGTGGGCCAGGCCGGTGTCTTTCGCCAGGGGGAAAGAGACAACCGCCAGAGCGGACAGTGTTCGGGACAGAGAGAACATCAGCAGGAACAGCGGCCCGTCATATCGGGGCAGGGCAGTCCAGAAGGCAAAATCCGCCAAGAAATAGCAACACAGGTGGATGGCGGCGAAGGCCCCCAGGTGGGGGTCCTGTAAAATCGCCTGTTTTTTCTCCGGGGGCGCATGGCTGGACAGGGCGTCCCAGGTGTCAGCGAAACCGTCCAGGTGAATGCCCCCGGTAATCAGTACCGGCAACAGAGTCAGCCCTGCTCCGCGCATCATATCAGGCAGGGACAGCCACCCGCACAGGACGACCCAACCCCGGCAAAGCCCGCCGGTCACTATTCCCACCAGAGGAAAAACCGCCAGCAGCCAGCGGGTATTTCTTTCATTCCATTCCACGCAGGGGACTGGCAGGGCGGAGAACATGGAGAAAGCCGCCGCGATTGTCTCAAAAACTGTTCTCATGGCGCTCCCTTCCAGAAATGAGGCAGGCCGCAGACCACCTCAACCACGCTGTCCGCCTGAGCGGCCAGGGCGCGGTTGACCCGTGCCAGCTCCCGCAGGTAGAACAGGGTGCTTTCATCGTAATCCGCCCCGCCGGAGCACACCTCATTGGTCACCACGGTCAGGTTCCGGCACCGGGACAGCAGGGTATTGATCCCATGCAACACCGCGTCCGAACCGCCGCCATGCGGCTCATACAACTCATTGGCCAGCAGGTTCCCCATGCACTCCAGAAGGATATTGGCGCCCGCCGGGATGGGCGCGCTGTCCAGGTCTATATACTGTTCCACCGTCTCAAAGTCCCTGTCCGCCCGCCGGAGGCGGTGCTTTTCAATCCGGGCCAGGCACTCCCCGTCGGAGGGACGCATGGTGGCCAGATAGACCCGCTTGCCGGGGAGAGACAGGGCGCGGGCCTCGGCGTATTCGCTTTTCCCGCTGGCCGCGCCGCCGATGACAAGGGTAAACATGAGATTCCTCCTAGCTTTGCGGGGTGTAGGCTTCCATCCCCATTTTGTCAAAGGTATGGCCGCTGTGGTAGACCGCCAGGGCCATATCCAGCAGGGGAAGGGCCGCCACCGCGCCGCTGCCCTCGCCCAGGCGCAGCTCTGCGGTAATCAGGGGCTTTAATCCCAGCTCGTCCAGCACCAGCCGCCCCGCCGGCTCGGCGGAGACATGGCTGGCCAGCATGGCCCGCCCTGCCTCCGGCCACAGCCGCACCGCACACAGCGCCGCCACGGCGCTGATGAAGCCGTCCACCAGGATGGGAAGGCGGTACTTCGCCCCGCCCAGAAACACCCCACACAGCCCGGCCAGGTCCAGCCCGCCCACCTTGGACAGTACGTCCACCGGATCGGCGGGGTCGGGGCGGTTGACTGAGATTGCCCGCTCAATGGCGGCAATTTTCCGGGCAAGGCCAGCGTCAGACAGCCCCGCGCCCCGGCCGGTCACCTCAACAGGCGGCAGGCCCAGCAGGACGCTGGCCACGGCGCTGGAGGTGGTGGTGTTGCCGATGCCCATCTCCCCGGTGGCGAGAATGTCAGCTCCCGCCTCCCTCTGCTCCCGGACCAACTCCATCCCCGTCTCAATGGCCCGGACGCACTCCTCTCGGCTCATGGCGGATTCTTGTGTGATGTCCGCGGTTCCGCTGCGGACCCGCCGGTCCAGCACCCCCGGCGCGCCGGGAAAATCCAGAACGCCCATATCCACCGGAACGACTTGGCAGTTGGCCACCCGGGCCATATAGTTTACGGTGCTGGTTCCCATTCCCAATGCCCGGGCCACGGCGGCGGTAACGGAACTGTCCGTCTGGGTCACCCCCTGGGCCACCACGCCGTTGTCGGCGCACAGCACCAGCAGGGCACGGCTGTTCAGATGCACCTCTGCATTTCCCGTCAGCGCGGCAATTTTTATCACTGCCTCCTCCAGCAGGCCCAGGCTCCCCAGGGGTTTTGCCAGACTGTCCCAGCGCTTTCGTGCTTCATTCATGCTGCTTCCTCCATTGGACGGACCCCTCCACAAACCGCTCTGCCAGCGGCAGCTCTCCGCCGAAGTGGAGATGAGGGAATCCGGCGTACATCGTTTCTCCCAAAACCGGGCCAGGCCGGGTACAGTCCCAGTAGTGGAACTCGTGGACAGGGATGGACTCCCCCTCCCGGAACAGCAGGCTGTCCGCCTGCGCGGCCAGGCTTTTGTAGCCGAACCGCTGGAGACGGTCCGTTTTGTACCCATCCCCGGGCAGAACCCCCACCATGGGCCAGACTCCGCCCCGGTCGTCCTCCAGGGTTTCTTGCAGGTACAAAAACCCGCCGCACTCCGCCACGGTGGGCAGGCCCGCCTTGACCGCTCCGCGGATGGTCTCCCGCATGGAGCGGTTTTCGCTCAGCTGACAGGCATACAGCTCCGGGTAGCCCCCCGGCAGGTAGAGACCCCCTGTCTCCGGCGGCAGAACGGGGTCCCGGAGGGGGCTGAAAAAGGTCAGCTCCGCCCCGTTTTCCCGCAAAAGGTCCAGATTGTCCGCGTAGCAGAAGCAGAATGCCTCATCCCGGGCCACCGCGATTTTACACCGGGGCGGCGGAGGGATAGACGGGGCCGGTTTTTCAACAGTTTCCCCGGCCAGGGTCAGCAGGACGTTCACATCCACCGTCCGCTCCATCTGCCGGGCGATGGCCCCGAAGCGGGCCGCCAGGTCTTCCACCTCCCTGGCGGTGAGCAGCCCCAGGTGGCGGCTGTCTAGGACGGCCTCCTCCATGGGCGGCAGGTATCCCGCCACAGGCAGGCCGGTCTCTTCCTCCAGGATGGGCTTTAGGTGGGCATAGAGAGAGGGCTTGCAGTTGTTGAGCAGCAGGCCCGCGATGTGGTTGGGGGTACGGAAGGTTTGCAGCCCCCGGACTTGCGCCGCCAGGGTCAGGCTGGCCCCCTTGGGATGCAGCACCAGCACAGCGGGAATATCCGCCGCGTCCGCCACCGCCCAGGCGCTGGCCCGGTCTGTTCCCTTCACGCCGTCGTAAAAGCCCATAGCCCCTTCCACCAGGGCAAGCTCCGCCGTCTGACGGCTCAGTGTCCGCCGGACGCCGGCCTCCCCCTGCAAAAACAGGTCCAGATTGCGGCTGGGCACCCCCAGCATCTGTTGGTGGAACATGGGGTCGATGTAGTCTGGGCCGCACTTGAAGGACTGAACGGACATCCCCCGGGCCCGCAGCGCCGCCAGCAGGGCACAGGTCACCACCGTCTTGCCGCTGCCGCTGCCCATAGCGGCCAGCATCAGCCGCCTCATGACAGCGCCCCCGTAATAAGAAACACCGGGTTCTGAGCCAGCAGCAGGTGGAGTTCTCCCGCCGGTTTGGAGCGGCTGACGGAAATCTGGGTGACCTCCGGGGTCTTCAGCTCCGCCATTGCGGCATGGAGGGTTTCCAGGGAGATGGCGGACACACAGACCCGGGCCTTGGGATTTGCCCAGCGGACAGCATCCAGGATTTTGGGCAGTTCCCCGCCGCTGCCACCCACAAAGGCCGCGTCCGGAGCGGGAAGACGATCCAACGCTGCGGGGGCGCTCCCCTGTACAAGACGGAGCTTCCAGGCCCCGAATTTTTCCCGGTTGGCCCGGATCAGGGCGCAGGCGGCGCTGTCCCGTTCCACCGCCCACACCGCTCCGGCCTGGAAGGCCAGCTCCACACTGACGCTCCCTGTCCCGGCGCCCACGTCCCAGCACAGGTCCTCAGGGCCCACCGCCAGCTTGGACAGGATGACCGCCCGCACCTCCTGCTTGGTCATAGGGACCTGGCCCCGCACAAACTCCCCGTCCGGGATGCCCGGCGTCCGCCGGGGGAGGACAGGGGCGGGCTCACAGAGCAGGACGTTGAGGGGGGCAAAGGTCCGTTCCGCACACTGGGCGGCGGTCATTTGAGAGGTCATTTCCCCCGCAAAGCCCAGATTTTCCCCCACTGTGACCGTCAGCCCGCCCAGGCCGGCCTGTACCAGTTCCCGGCACAGAGCCGCCGGACCGCCCGGCCCCCCGGTGAGGAAAAAGGCGGCCTTTCTTCGGCACACCGCCGCCACCGGGTCGCAGGCGGTCCCGTGGGCAGAGCACAGGGTCCAGTCCTGCCAGGGCCGGCCCAGCCGGGCCGCCAGCACCTGCGCGCTGGACAGGCCAGGGACCACCTCCGCCTCAATTCCCCTCTCCTTTAACAGAGGAAGTAAAGTCCTGGCCCCGGAGTAAAAGCCGGTGTCGCCACTGTATAAAACGGCGCAGTTCTCACAGCTGGAGGAGAGGAGCAACTTCAAAATATCCTCCGCTTTGGTGGCCGCATCCTTTCGCCCGGGGTATCCTTCCAGCAGGCGGGCGGCCCCCACCACATAGTCGGCCCGGATCTCCGGAACAGGCCCGCAGCCGGCGCCTATCAGCGTTACCTTCATACCAACCGCTCCTTGATCTTCTCCAAAATCTCCTCCAGGCCCTCCCCCTCGTCCGGGGGGCGCTCCACCAGCACGACCCGGGCCCCGACGGCCTGGGCGGCGGACAGCTTTTCCCCCAAACCCCCGGCCCGCCCGCCGTCCTTGGTAACCAGCCAGGCGATTCGGTACTGCTCCAATATGGCCTCGTTCAGCTTTTGGGAGAAGGGCCCCTGGAGGGCCAGAATATGGTTGTGGGGGATGCCCTGGGCCTCGCAGGCGGACAGCCCCTCGTGGGTGGGCAGCACCCGCACATACAGCCGGTTTTTGTCCAGAGCTCCGAAGGCGGACAGCTCCTTGGCCCCGGTGGCCAGCAGGACATTTCCCCCCTCGTCCGCCAGAAATTCCGCCGCTGTCTGACAGCTGGAAACTCGGACCGCACCCTCGATTTGACTGGCCGGCCGCAGGAGACGGAGCAGAGATACCCCTGTCCGCTCACAGGCCGCTCGGATTTCGGCGGTGGCAAGCCTTGCATAGGGGTGGGTGGCGTCCACGCACAGGTCGAAGCCAGAGAGCAACACCTCCATCCCGGACCGGTCCAGCCGCCCCGTCAAAATCCGAACATCCTCCAGCCCGTACAACTCCTCCGCCCCCAGCTCCGTGGCCACGCTGACGGTGACCTCCGCCCCCAGTTCCCCGGCCTGTTGAGCCAGAACGCGTCCTTCAGTGGTGCCGCCGAAAATCAGAAGCCTCATAGCCGGTATCCTCTGGGGGTGACCATCCGGCCGCCGATATTCTGCGTGGTGCTGCTGCCGATGAAAACGGTGGTAAACATGTCCAGCTGTTCTCCTTGAAGCTGGGCCAGGTTAAGAATTTTGTACTCCTGCCCCGCCCGGCCGATGTTCTGCACCCAGCCGCAGACTGTCTCCGGATTTTTGTATCGCAAAAGGATGTCGCAGGCCCGTTTCAAATAGTCCGCCCGTTTTTTGGACGCGGGGTTGTACAAGCAAAGGGCAAAATCCCCCTGAGCGGCGCACTCCAGCCGCCGTTCGATGACCTCCCAGGAGGTGAGCAGGTCAGACAGGGAGACGACGCAGAAGTCGTGGCCCAAAGGCGCGCCCAGCAGAGCCCCGCCCGACAGCGCCGCTGTCACGCCGGGGACGATCTCCACCTCCACCTCGGGAAATGACTGGGCCAGCTCCAGCAGGGGGCCGGCCATCCCGTAGACCCCGGGGTCGCCGCTGCACAGCAGGGCCACTGTCCGGCCAGACTGAGCGGTCTCCAGCGCCCAGCGGCACCGCTCCAGCTCCTGGCGCATGGGGGTGGTGTAGATCTCCTTATCAGGGTACAGGCCCTTGACCAGCTCAAGATACACGGTGTAGCCGCACAGCACCTCGGCCCGGTCCATGGCCGCCCGAGCCTGGGGAGTGATCTGCTCCGGACCGCCGGGGCCGATGCCCACCACATAAACTTTACTCATCCTGCCACCTCCAATTTGGGGCAAAGGGCGCCGCCGCCACCGCCATGGTCACGCCGTCCATCGACTGCTTTTTCAGACACAGCGTCCCGCCGCTGCCCAGCACCGCCGCCCGCTCGCAGACATTGTCCACGCCGGTGACCCGCTCCACAAACTCCGATGCGGAAAAATCTCCCGGCACCGCCCCCAGCTGAGCGGCGGAGAAGACCTCCAGCTCCAGGCCGTGGGCGCGGCAGAAGGCCAGCAGTCCCGGCTCATCCCCCTTCCGGTCGATGGTACACACCTTGCGGAAGGACGCCGAATGGACCGGCAGGGCGGCAAAGGCCTCTTCCAGCGCCTGGACCGGTGTACCTCTTTTACAGCCCACCCCCAGCACGGCGATTTTAGGCATCAGCCGCAAGGACACCCCCTCCGGCGGCTCTCCCGCCACCGGCCAGGGGGAACAGAGTTCCACCCTCTCCCCCGCCAGCAGGGCCCCGGACACCTTTTTAGTGCCCTCTGGATTCAAAATGGCGCAGTTCTGCTGTTTCGCCCACTGGTCCACGGCAAATACCCCGTGGAGGTCGGTGGCGGTGGTGATGACTGGGACGGCCCCGCAGACCGCGGCGATTTTCTGCGCCAGCTCGTTGGCCCCGCCCAGGTGTCCGCTAAGCAGGGGGATAGCGAACTTCCCCGTCTCGTCCACCGCCACCACGGCGGGGTCCGTGGTCTTGCTTTTTACACAGGGAGCGATTGCCCGAACGGCGATACCCACGGCCCCCACAAAAATCAGGGCGTTTCCTTGCTGAAAGCGTTCCTGCGTCCAGCCGTTCAGGCTCCCCGGACCGCATCGGACGGCCTGGCCGTCCAGCGCCCTGGCCAGCGCTTCCGCCAGGGTCTGCCCCCGGTCTGTAAAGGAAATCAGGTGAATCACGGCTGTCCCTCCCGAAAACCGGTAGTAAAAGCCGGATCGTAGAGCTTGCTGCGCTGGTAGTCCTTCCCCAAAAAATTCCCCACCAGCACCAGGGCAGTTTTGCTGATCTGGTGCTCCTGCCCCGCCCGGGCCAAGGTCCCCACGGTACAGCGTACCGTCTTTTCCTCCGGCCAGGTGGCCTTGTAAACCAGGGCCGCCGGGGTGTCCGGGGTGTAGGCCCCCTTGAGCAGCTCCGCCTGCAATTCCGTCAGCATCCCCGCCGACAGGAAGATTGCCATGCTGGCCCCGTGGGCGGCCAGGGCAGCGATGGCCTCCCCCTCCGGCACAGCGGTCCGTCCGGACATACGGGTGAGGATTACGCTCTGGCTGACGCCGGGCAGGGTATACTCCGTCTCCAGCGCCGCCGCCGCCCCGCAGAAGGAGGAGACGCCGGGGGTAAGGTCGTAGGGGACACCCAGCCGGTCCAGAGCGTCCATCTGTTCCCGGACCGCTCCGTACAGGCAGGGGTCTCCGGTGTGGAGGCGGACGGTCGCCTTTCCTTTCAGCTCCCCCTGTCTCATGACGTCCAGCACCTGTTCCAGGGTCATCTCGGCGCTGTTATAGAGGGCGCAGTCCGCCTTGCACAGCTCCAGCAGGGCGGGATTGACCAGACTGCCGGCGTAGATCACCACGTCCGCCTCTTTCAGCAGCTCCGCGCCCCGCAGGGTGATGAGATCCGGGGCCCCCGGCCCCGCGCCCACAAAATGTACCATCCTTTTACCCCTTTACAATGATAGTGGCAAAGTAGCCCGGGGCCTCCGGAAATTGGCTGGCGCCGTGAAAGACAGCCTCGTCGGGCAGTCCGCAGTTCCGGACCAGCGAAGCCCGCTCCGCCAGCCCCGCCCTTTCAAGCGCCCGGACTGCTTTGGGGAACTGACGGCCGGATTTCATCAGCACCTTTGTTCCCGGCAGCGCCAGAGCTTCTTCCACCGGACCGCTGTGCCCCGGAATGAGGTGCAGGGGCTCGTCTCCCTGGACCAGGTCCACTCCCAGCCGGGCCGCCGCCGCACAGAAGCTGGACACGCCGGGGATCATTTCTGTCTGATAGCCCCTTGCCTTCAGCAGCTTTTGCAGATAGCCGTATGTAGCGTAGATTGACACGTCCCCCAAATTCAGCATGGCCACATCCCGCCCCGCCGCCAGAAAATTCTCTATCTCCCAAGCGGCCCGCTGATGGGCCTCCTGCCGGAGGGCCGGGTCCTGCGCCATGGTAAAAGGCAGCGGCAAAAGGGGCTTCCCCTCCAAGGAGACGGCCTGACGGACGATGTCCATTGCCAGTGTATCTCCGCTTCCGGTCTGGGGCGCGGCAATTACGGAGCAGGCCTCCAGTACCCGAAGGGCTTTCAGGGTCAGCAGCTCCGGGTCCCCCGGTCCAACGCTCACCCCATAAAACACGCCTCGCTTCACTTCCATCTGTCTATCAGCTCCCCTGCCCGCCGGGTCCGCCCCAGCAGGCCGTATTGGTTGGAAAACACCACCGCTCCCACGTGAATCGTCCCGGAAACCCGGCGGTCCAGGTGGTCCTGGATAGCGGACAGCAGACTGTCCAGCACCGTCTCCCGCAGGCCGGCCCTGTCCAGGACCGCGATACAGGCGTCGGAGGTGGAACAGTCCGCCAGGGCCTGACACACCTCCCGCCCCGCCCCCCGCAGAGCGGCGTGGGCGCAGAAGAGCTCCGTCCGGCAGTCGGCGGACCGGCTGTGGGTGTTCATCACGCCCCCGGCCAGCTTCACCAGCTTGCCCATATGTCCCACCAGCAAGACGCCCTGGATTTGTTCGGCAGCGCAGGCATCCAGGGCGTCCCCGATGAAGTTGGAGCACTTCACCACCGGGACCCCCCAGCGGTCCATCCCCTGGACACGGAGAAAATCCAGGCCGTAGTTCCCCGGCGTTAAAATGATTTTTTTATGCCCCTGGGCGGCCCTCTGCCTGATCTCCAGGGCAATGGTGTCAATGAGTGCCTGGGCGCTCATGGGCTCCACGATGCCGGAGGTGCCCAAAATCGAGATACCGCCCTCAATCCCCATCTGGGGATTAAAGGTTTTTTTCGCGGCCTCCTCCCCGCCGGGGACATGGATAGTCACCTGAAAGCCCCCCTCGTAGCCCAGTTCGTCAGCCACAGACAACACTTCCTGTTCGATCATCCGCCGGGGGACCCGGTTGATGGCCGCCGCCCCCACGCTCTGGTCCAGGCCGGGCTTGGTCACCCGGCCCACCCCCGCGCCGCCCTCGATGGAGACGCCGGGGGCGTCCCATCGCTCCACCTGGGCCGTGATGAGCAGGCCGTGGGTGGCGTCTATGTCGTCCCCGCCGTCCTTGCGGACAGAGCAGAAGGCAGAGCCGTCCTCCAGGCGGCAGCCCTCCAAAGGCGCTTCGATCCGCGTCCCTTTTGGTGTTGTGAGGGCGGCAGAGGCAGGAATCTGTCCCGTCAGCAGCAGGCGAGCCGCCCCCTGGGCGGCAAGAGCCGCGCAGGTCCCGGTGGTGCGGCCGCACCGCAAATGTTTCCCGCCGCGGAAGACAAACAGTTCTGAATCGTCTGTCTGGATATCAAACAGCTTTTTGATGTAGTCCGCCGTAAAAATCTCCTCCGGCGGGCCGATACGCTCTATTTTTCCATTGTGGACACAAACCACACAGTCGGAGATTTTCTCCGCCAGCTCCAGTTCGTGGAGGGACAGCAGCACCGCCAGCTTCCGCTCTTGGGCCATCTCTTTTAAAACGGCCAGCAGCTCCAGCTTGTATCGGATATCCAGAAAGGTGGTGGGCTCGTCCAGCACGATCACCTCCGGCTCCTGACACAGGGCTCGGGCCAGCATCACCCGCTGCCGCTGGCCGTCGCTGATTTCCGTAAAGGGCAGGGGGGCCAGCTCCTCGCCGTGGACCAGGGACAGAGCCTCCCAGACCTTCTCCCGGTCCCCGGCGGACAAAATGCCCAGCCGCCTGGTGTAGGGACAGCGGCCCATGGCCGCCACGTCCCAGCAGGTCATCAGCTCTGGGCGCACCCGGCCGGTCATCAGAACTGCCAGCTTTTGAGCGATCTCCAGAGGGGACAGCGCCCCCATAGCCCGCCCATCCAGGAAAACCATCCCACGGATGGGGGCGAGCTGCCCTATGACGGTTTTCAGGATGGTGGATTTTCCCGAGCCGTTAGGCCCGATAAGGGTCACGACCTGTCCCGGCCTGAGACGGAGGCAGATATCCTCGATTAGAGGCGTTTTCCCGTAGCCCACCGACAGATTTTCTGTCCTAATCACGCTCCCGCCTCCTCCCGGCCAGCATGGTGATGACCACCGGAGCGCCCAGCAGGGCGGTCACCGAGCTGATGCTCATCTCCCTTGGGGCAAAAACTACCCGGGCGACGAGGTCGCAGAACAGGCAGAAGGCCCCGCCCCCCAGAAAACAGGCGGGGATCATCAGAAGGGGCTTGGCCGTTCCGAACAGACGCTTCATCAGGTGGGGGACCGCGATGCCCACAAAGGATACCGGCCCGGCAAAGGCGGTGACGCAGGCGGACAGCAGGCTGGACAGCAGGATTAGCTCCACCCGGAACAGCCGGATATCCACTCCCATGCTCCGGGCGTAGACCTCTCCCAGCTGGTAGGCCCCAATAGGCTTGGACAGCAGGAAGGCCAGGACCAGCGCCGCACCGGTCACCAGGGCGATCACCCCCACGCTGTCCCAGTAAATGCCGGAAAAGCTGCCCATGGACCAATTGTGGAGGTTGACGATGTTGGAGTCCTCGGCGAAGGTAAGGACGAAATCGGTGATGGCGGAGCAGATATAGCCGATCATCACCCCGCACACCACCAGCAGGGACATCCGCCGCACCCGCCGGGAAATGAGCAGGATGAACCCCATGGACAGCATAGCCCCCAGAAAAGCCGCGCCGATCATCGCCGCCGAGGTGGAGACCAGCCCCCGGCTCAGCAGAAAAATCATCGTCAGGGATACCGCCAGCTTTGCCCCGGAGGAGATGCCCAGCACAAAGGGCCCGGCGATGGGGTTGGCGAAGAAGGTCTGGAGCAGAAAGCCGGACAGGGACAGACCGCCCCCCAGAATCGCCGCCGCCAGCATCCGGGGGGCCCTCAGCCTCCAGACGATGGCCTCGTCCGCCTGCCGGACGCTCCCCACCTTTAGATTCAGTGCGGCCAGCAGGGCCAGCAGTCCCACAAGCAGCAGGAAGGCCAGGGCGTACCTCAGGAGAGGGGATGGAGATAGGTCAGAGGCGGGTTTTCTTCCGTCATGACCCGGTGCAGGTCCACAATAAAGTCCCCCAGCCCCAGGCTCTCCTGAAACAGATTTTTTCCGGTACACCACACGTTCCCCTCCTGTACGGCCTTAAAATCCCCCAGCACGGGGCTCTTTTCCAGCAGCTGGTCCAGTGTCTCCAGCTCTCCGTCAATGGTGCTGTTGTAGATGAGGATGTCGGCGTCCCGCGCTTTCTGATAAAACTCCTCCATCTGGATATTCACGGTGGACTGGACGCCGCTCTCGCCAGTCAAATCCGGAAAGGCGTACACCCCCCCGGCCAGGCCGATGGCCTTGGCGACATAGTCCCCGGAGCGGCGCACATTCACCCCGCCGCTGGCGGTAATGAAGAAGAAGGCTGCTGTCTTGCCGGTATTCTCCTGTTCCAGGATGGGGGCGAGACGCTCCAGCAGCCCGTCGAAATAGTCCTGGGCCTCCTGTTCCTTCCCCAGCAGGGCCCCATAGAGCTTGATCCACTCCATCCGCCCCAGGGGGTGGCTCTCATAACTGGAACGCTCCACCAGCACCGGGATGCCGAATCGCTCCAGTTGCTCCTTTACCTCCGGGCTGTGGTAGATCATGGTGGACTCGATGGCCAAGTTACAGCCCTGGTCCAGAATCAGCTCGTAATCCGGGGCGCTGTACTTGCCGGCGTAGGCCATGCGCCCCTCCTCCATGGCCTGCCTGGCCTCCTCAATGTACCAGCCGTTGACGTCGGTGCCCGACAGGGTGACCGCGCCTATACTGTCCAGCTCCCGAACGAGGTCCATGGCCGAAGTGGCCACCAGATAGATGCTGTCCAGGGGCTGCTGGAGCACGGTAACTCTCTCCGGAATATCAGCGGGGACCTCGCCCCCCTCCGGGACCACCAAATAGGTCCCATCCGTCCCAATAGTGATCTTCTGACAGCCGCCCTGATAGCAGTCGATAGAAAACTGCTCCGCGTATTGCAGTTCTACACGGTGGTCCAGCTCCAGCTCGTCCCAGGGCCCGCCCTGCCGCTCCTTTGGGGCGCAGGAACACAGGAGCAGCAGAAGCAGGAGCGGGAGAAATCTGAGCCTTCGTCTCATGGCGCGCTCTGGATGGTCCCGGAGTCGAACCGCAGGGCATATTCGATCTCGTGAGGCGTGCTCATGGCGGTGGTATCGGCGTAGACAGTCAGCTTCCGGTCGAAGACGGGCACAGGGAGCTCAAAGGTAGAGTTGCCCTCCGCCTGGACAGGGAAAAACTGTTCTTCGCCCACTCGCATATAGTCGTAGTTGGAGCTGCTCCATACGACGGTGACATAGGCTGTACCGTTTTCCACCCGCAGGGCGGCGGGGGACTGGACGCCGGCCTTGCCCGAACCGCCGGACAGCTCCGCCTCCACGGTGTAGTCCCCATCGGTCAGGTCCAGGTCAGAGGCGGTGGGGTAGACCCCTTCCCGGAACGCCTCCAACGGCAGGGAATCTGCCCGGAACACCAGGGTGCGGTCGTACCAAAGCTCCTTATTTTTGCTGAAGGCTGCGCAGGGAATCCCCTTGTCCAGAGCCTCCACTGGGACGGTAAAGATGTGGTTTCCCACTCCGTCCTCCTGGAAGGGGATCTCGGCGCCTCTGGACGCCTCCGCTCCGGTTCCCATGAATACACTGAGATAACCCTTGCCGCCCATGTGCATTGCGGCAGTCATTTTGCCGTTTTCTACTGTCAGCTCACAGCTCTCAATTTTGAACATGGAGGAGCTGGAGTCCACGGCGATGGAGTAAGTACCGTCTCTCAGGGAATCGCCGCAGATGGGGACCATATCCGGGTCCACCACATCCTCCACCGGGGCCATCTGGCTGGAGGAAGCCACCTGTCCCTGGCTTGAGGCGGCGGGCGGCTCTGATTCAGAGGCGTCCGCCGGACTTTTTTCCTGCCCGCAGGCGGTCAGAAGCAGAAACAGGGCACAGATACAATACAGCTTTTTCATTTGGCAACCGCATCCTTTACATGGTCCACCAGCAGCTGCTGGATGGCCTCATACTCGCCCAGGCCCTTGAGGACGCACTCCACCTGATAGCCCGCCCCCTCAAAAGCGGTTTTCCAGGTGTCCTCGTCGTCCCCAGCCATGTCGTTGTTGGCGTGGTCCCCGGCCACGATCATCATGGGCTGGAGGACCACCTTTTCATAGCTGCCCGCCTTCACCAGCTCCAGCACGGTATCCAGGGAGGGCTCGGCCTCCACGGTGCCCACGAAGTAGTTGGCACGTCCCCCGTCAGTGAGGACGGTCTGCATCTTGGCATAGACGGCGTTGGACTCCGCCTCGGTACCGTGCCCCATGAAGCAGATGGCAGTTTTGCCGTCGTCATATTGAGCGGTGGCGTCCACCATGGCCTGGGCCACAATCTGAAAGTCCTCATCGGAGGTAAGCAGGGGCGCGCCCATTACAATCTTGTCAAAGGCGTCGGCGTACTGGGCCACCTCATTCACCACATCGTTGTACTCAAAGCCGTCCATCAGGTGGGTAGGCTGGACGATTAGGGTCTTTACCCCATTATCCACCGCACGGTCCAGGGCCTGGGTCACGTTGTCGATGACCTCCCCATCCCGGCGCTGGATGTGGTCGATGACGATCTGGGCGGTAAAGCCCCGGCGGACCGAATAGTCTGGGAAAGCTTTTTCCATGGCTTTCTCAATGGCTCCGATGGTCAGCCGCCGGTTGTCGTTGAAGCTGGTGCCGAAGCTGACCACCAGCAGTTCAGTCTCGCCGATACTGTCCTGGTTGCGGGGATCGTCCAGGGAGGCATCGCCGGTGGTGTAGTCCTCGTCATCCTCCGCGGGGGGCTCACTGGCGGAGCCGTCCGAGGACTGGGGCCGACTCTGAGATGCGCTTCCGGGGGTCTGGCCGGAACTGCCGGGGGCGTTCTGTTTCCCGCCGCAGGCGGACAGCAGAGTCAAGGCTGCGGCCGCAGCAAGGGCCAGCGCAAGGATTTTTCTTGTTTTCATTTGTTTTTCCTCCTAAAATGCACAAAATAAAACGCAGTCACCCGAAGATGACTACGCCGCAAAAACCCCGGGAACCTCCCAAGGTAAAAACGGTACAGCCAATGCCTCGTGGCCTGGAGCATACGCTCCTGTACCAGCAGTCCGGCAGGTCTCCTGACTCGTAAATCCACACGCGCCGCCGCCTTCCCAGCTTTCGCCAGTGGCTGTCCTTTTCCGACTCAGACGGCGCGCTCATTACATACAGTGACGAGATCGTACAGGCCTTTCACCTGTTTCCCTATTATCCGTACCTCCCGAGGAGGTACGGCACCGAACGCTTTTCTGTATTCAATTTTTCTGTATCATATCACGTTACGACAAAGTGCGCAACCATTTTTTACTCCTTGGGCATCGCTTCCTCAATCTCGCTGTACCAACGGACGATCTCCTCGTAGCTTTCCCGACGGTGGGGGTAGAGACAGCCGCTGCAATCCTTGCGGCCATCAGCACGGATTACGAAGCTGCCGCCACACCTGGGTCCCAGCAGATAGAGAGGACACCAGCAAAATAGACAGTTGAAATTCTCCGGGTCCGCTCCCGGATGGCAGGGAAAGTATTCACATTCCCGATGGGAAAAATATGAGCATTTTTTATCCGCAACCAAATCTCTCAGTCCTTTACAGATGTGGATGACAATATTATAATCGACTTGTTTGTAAAGCACAAGTCAAACGTAAAGTTTTGATGCTTTTGCAAAATAATTCAGACCGGATTGAGTATGATAATCTTTCGTCCCAGTTTCCGGGCATATCTCACCGTCATCGCCGTACCACCTCGCCACTCGCCGTTATAGACAGCCAGCAGACAGGCGGCATGATTTACCATATAGCGGTTACGCTCCAGCATACAGCCTTCACGATACTCCTGGCTCACATACACAACCTCGTCCGCCTGCTCTATAATAGAAAAATAGATTTCCCGCGCCGAAGCTGACCATCCGTCTGCCTGTCCCTCGCAGGGCAGGACGCAGTGGAGCTTTAGCGCGGGATTTTCTTCCTTCAAAGAAAGAACGGCCAGCGCTGCCCAAGTGTCTGTCCCCTCTGCCATGCCAGATAGGAAGTCCGTATATCCGGCATCCACCAGCTTGACGATTTCTTTTGCAAGCGTCTTTTTTAAGGAAATACACCGGGTATCCGTCTCATCATACCCCCACGGAAACTTCCTTGGTCGATGGCCAGTGAACGCGCAACACCATTTAATCATAGCAAGCAACTCACTGAGTTAATTTCTAATATGGGGGTTATATCCCCTTAAATATGGAGATTATAACCCCCATACTAGTTAGTGTCAATCAGGGGGTGAGGTCATGATTGTTTTTGATAGGTTATGGGATGTGATGAAGGAAAAGAATATTTCCACTTACCAGCTTAGGGAGAAGTGTGGTATTGACAGCAAGACGGTTCGCCGCTTGCGGGCGAACGATAATATGGAAACGAAAACGCTGAATAAATTGTGTGCGGTCTTGGATTGCCGCTTGGAAGATATAGCAGAGTATGTCCCTGACGAATAACAGCTCTATGGGCCTGCTAGCGCAGAACCATAGAGCTGTTCACATTTTGGGGCCATGGAAAATATCAGACAGAAAGGAAATTTTATAGGCCCCTATCAATATGCCAACAAATAATTAGATACCGTGACGTCGCACCTCCAATGGCTCAAATGAAATACACTCGTCGCCAAAACCGCCAGCCGGTCATACTCCGTGGGTTTTCCCAGCTTTTGAGCCAACTGCCGGTTTGTTCCGCGCAACTTGTACAGTCCCTCAAACTCCCGCTGTTTCCAGCGACGATTGTTATACTTCTGCCACCGGGCCTTGATTTCCGATTCCAACTGCTTCCGGTACTCCGGCTCCCTATGAAGGCGGTCAGCGTAATAACGATAGGCCCGCTGCGCCTGGACGGCCCTGAGATGGTGCAAATCAATTTTGTTGTCCAATTCAGCTCGTGAGAATACAAAATCTGCCGTACCAGTAAAATACGACCGAACAAACATCTCGTCCCCCGGCAAAATACGCTGCAACTGAAATTTACCACCTTTGCCTCTTTTCACTCGGACGCATAGATACCCAGACTCATCGTACATAAAGTCGTCGCCTCTAAGCCGAACATACTCAGCACGACGGATGCCGACCGCAGCTGCAAAATCGTGCAACCTGGGAGATGCTTCTCTGGCAGCATCGTTTCGATTATCCACACCCTTAAGCCCTCGGCTACGGGTATTTTGAGAAGTGACGCGCTTGGGTTTTCGGACATCTGTCAAAGAGACTTCAAATATACGACATACTCCGGCAAGGTAGGTATGTATCGTGCTGGCGCTCTTGCCCTGTTGAACCAGCCAATCAGCGTAGTCCTGAATGTAGGGTCGGCAGTCCGTAAAATGCCGACAGCGATATCTCCGCTTGCACCATTCCCCAAATTTTATGCTAGCATCCATATATGACTTCCAGCTTTTATCAGAAGTATGTTTGCCTCCAACTGGTTTATTTGCCTGTAATTCTTTGCAGTGTTGTGAGATTTCGTATTTCAAGCTTCCCATCATCAGATACCTCAAATATGTAATCGCAACCGGAATTAGACGTCCGGGGCGTCCCTGGCTCACAAAGCCTGTTAAATTCGGCACACATCTTTGAACGGGGATGTAGTGACCCATACTATACAGTCGCCAGCCATATAGTACTTTTTGCTCTCCTTAACTGGTTATTTTCCGCCGGTCGGCGTCAAATAACCGTTAAGGCCGCTCACATGGACTGGGTTTCCTAAAAAAGTACCATCACCACATGAAACCCAAAATGTGATTTGGTGCAGCCAATCTCCGAGGGCTACGGGCGGGTCTCTTTGCGAGACTAGTTGCGGGGGTGACGCGTCCGGAGGCGATGCACAGTGCGTCAACTGGGCATCCGGCGTTGTAATACCAGACAATTCCGCCGAAACAGGCCGCAAGCGGCGTTCATGGCGATTTTTGCGAACATCAGACCATCGCCAAGTCTGGTAGCCATTGTCCGAGAGCTACTGCGGGTCTCTTTACGAGGCAAAATTCTCATTTATATAGAAAAAGGCCCAGAAGATTTAATAAAACCTTCTGGGCCTTGAATTGTTTATATTAAAAAGCCGGTTCATAAGCAAACCGACCCCAATAAAAACAATTATTCTCTTTTTATTGTTCATTGAATAAAATAAGCACGATCACCTCCGTGATGATAACAAAACGAACTGCTATTAGCAGTGATTAGTAACGTTTACATTTATTATGGTATCTTAAGTTTTAGAGAAAGTCAATACCTTTGCAAAACTTTTGTGGCAACCTCATAGTATGAAACTTGCCGCTTGGTTACTGGACGGTTTGTACTCCGTAGTATATACTCCAATAATAGTACCTAACAATTACAAATGACAGGAGGAGATTGTATGGGAGACATCAGTATCATCGCCAGACGGTTGTCAGACAAGTATGTGCAATACGGTTGGAGCGGCAACGGGGGAGTTTTTTCCTCCCGAGGCACCCGGCTTTGGGAGGACTATAACTCACCGGACATGGTGGAGTATCTGTTTTCATTAGGTCAGTTACGATCTTTGTGGTCACCCGGAAGCGAAAACTCGTCTTATCTGTTTAGGACCGAGCCAACCGGCAGACCCCACTGGGTCGGCACTAGTGAACTTGACATTTACAGCAAGATTGCGTTTGTAGACCACACTTACTTTTACGACGGCGATCATCAGTGGTATTATATTGTCCCGACGGTAATGTGGACAAAAGTACCTATAAGTCTCCTTGTAGCGCACCTGACTGAGCGGGGCGACATACTTCCGGAGTTCCGAATTGCGTTGGAAACGGCTGTGTTTGATGCGGTTCTCAATTATTACCGTAACGATGAGCAGTATCGCGCATACGTTGCCCGCTTGGGTTATGATGATAACCGTATGGATCAGCTTGGGCAGGAAATAAAAAATTCTGGAGACAAACTGTTTTACTACAATAATTGCGAGTTGCTGGAAACATTGAAGAACCTATATCGTTATTTCGCCCTGTGGGCGGTGGTATCAGGGGATGAGAGCGGCCGAGAAATCGGGCGAGTCCTTCTGAGAGCGAAAAGCGAACCGTACATAGAAACTATTTTTTGGAAATAAAACAAAAATGAGCCCCCTGATGCAGGTAACCGCATCAGGGGGCTGCGCTATCTCCAGATGGGCTCCACTCGACCGTCAGGATAAATGTCCACCCGGTCGATTAAGTCATCTGCCAATTCTATTGTCAGGCATCCAGCTTCTTGAAACCGGTGCAGCAGACTGCCTTGATCTTCGGCGTCCCTTCGTCCGGTTATTTGAGCTCTGACAATAGCTAACGTTTGCTTGTACTGCTCCAACTCACCATCCAGTTTAGCTTTCTGGTTTTTGTAGTCCTCTAGGTTGATTTTTTGTGCTACGAATTGTTCATACAGTTTTCGTTTTTCTTCCTTACAAGTCTCAACTTTTTGATCCAGGTCTTCTGGAGCAGATGTCGAAACACAATTCTCCGAGGTGGCTAAAGTTTGAAGTCGTACCAAAAGCATATTATAAAGGATGCGTTCCAGTTCCACCTCGGAAATCCGTAATCCGTGGCAGGGAGTTGCGCCGTCTATCTGACTGTGTCGACAAATATAGGCATGATTTTTGTTGGATGTCCGGGACATGGCATGACGGCAGCAACCGCAAAATACCTTGCTGCGCAGCGGGTATACGTTGATATTTTTCTTCGCACATTTGGTATGAGGCCGCAAAGCCTGCACTTGGTCGTACAGCTCCTTACTGACGATGGCTGAATGATGGTCAGGAATCTTGACCCACTGGTCCTCAGGTTTTAGCCTGGCCCGATGCCCACCTACCTCGGTCACCTCGCGTTTAGCGATGATGTACATACCAGTGTAGCGTTCATCCGCCAGAATCCGAGCTACGGTGGACTCGTGCCAGATACCATGGCAACGGGAGATATCGTGGCCAGTAAAGCCGTGAGCTGCCTTATACTCCGCAGGCGTCGGGATGTTCCGGTCATACAAGGCCTTAACGATCTGCTTTGCTCCCAGCCCCTGTTGAGCCAGCGTGAAAATCAGCTGTACAGTTTCGGCGGCTTCCTCATCTGGCTCCATTCGGCCATTTTCACTTTTTCTGTAACCATACGGACAGATTTTACTCTGGTATTCACCCCGTCGAAATTTTGCGAATTTGGCGCTTCTGTATTTTATTGATAAATCCCTACTGTAAAGTTCGTTGAGAAGATATTTGAAAGCCACATTGATGCCGCCTGTATCGCCCTGAAGTTGAGTACTATCGTAGCCGTCGTTGATAGATACAAAACGGACATTATATAAAGGAAATACTCGCTCCAGATAATATTCGACCTCGATACTATTGCGGCCAAAACGAGAAAAATCTTTGACAATAATGCAGTTGACAGCCCCTTTTTGCGCTAGGTCAAACAGTTTTTGGACAGCAGGTCGCTCGAAAGCTGACGTTAGATAACGATACTTTTGAAAACACTGGAAAATCAAGGTTTTTCGAGCGACGGACAAGCAGGGTATTGTACTAAAAACTGAATACGACGCAGAAGCGGCGTTTCTTACTCTCTACATGGGAGAACAGGAACGCCGCTTTTTTCATGCCC
>OFFY01000723.1_pt1 | contig 31934 bp, 30 predicted proteins | sample 1521481 | NCBI WGS metagenome assembly OFFY01 (sample SAMEA3504117, study PRJEB24116) | mouse gut metagenome | biome: mouse gut; feature: mouse-associated habitat; material: faeces | place: Denmark | collected 2011
ATAATTCTAAGCACAAGGATGGTACGGATATGAAATATTATAGTGGAGACGGGGTAGGAAAAACATTTGTCATAGAACTCGACAGAGGGGAAGAACTGTTTGAAAGTGTGGAATCTATCTTGGAAAAGGAAGGTGTCCGGAATGCATTTATTGCGAGCGCAGTGGGCAGTGTAGCTCATCTGGAGTATCACAGGCCAACCAGCATGGATGCTGCAGCGGAAGATGAATTTTTGTCTCTGGATGGACCTTTTGAATTTGGCGGATTGACAGGAACCGTATTTAACGGTGTAGCGCATTTTCACTTTTCCATCGGCGGTGTAAAGGATCTGCATGTTGGGCATTTGGAGAGAGGTACGAAAGTTTTGTATTTACTGGAACTGATCGTGATTGAGCTGAAAGGACTGCATCTGGAAAGAAAGATGACACCTGAAAATGTAAAGAAGCTGTTTCCGGTAGAAGGTTGAATAAATTCTCTGATGAGTAATTTGGTTCAACAAACTGAACAGGTTCAGTTAGAATTTGTGACGCTTCGGCATTAAGGAAAAAATGAAACCCTGGAACAGGGCAGATTCGGTAACTATGAAGCGAAAGGCTGCATAACTGCATGGCTCGTTGCTTCACGGAAATAAAACAGGAGGCGTGTGAATGTTTCAAGCATTGTATAACAGAAAAACAGAAAGCTTAAACGGCGTATGGAAATATCGTATCGACCAGAATGACGTGGGTGTGAGACAGAGTTACTATCTGTCAAACGGCGAGGAGGATGTCTGGAAGAAGATCAAGGTACCCCATAACTGGTATCTTACGGAGGAGATCGGTGACTATTTTGGAACGATCTGGTACACCAGGAAATTTAAGGTTCCTAAGGAGATGAAAGGGAAGAGGGTCTTTCTCTACTTCGAGGGCGTGGATTATATTTCCGAGGTCTGGTTGAATGGCACTTATCTGGGATTTCACGAAGGAATGTTTAACTCCTTTGAGTATGATATTACATCCTGCATCGATTGGGAGGGCGATAATCTTTTGATCGTCAGGGACAGTGCGCCGAAGGATACGACAGAATATATTCCGGCGGATAAGATGGAAGTTCCCATGTCTGAGAAGTATAAGGTGCATCAGTCAAAAGGAATCACCCAGATCAAAGGGCATATGATCGAGGCCATGCACCGGCCAGGTTGTAAGACCGCTTACCGGCAGGACGGCAATTCCGGCGGTATCTGGGGCGATGTTAAGCTCGTATGCAGACCGGATATTTATATACAGTACGTGAAGAGCTACACGAAGATCGGATATAAGAAAGACTGGCTGGGGGATCAGCAGGATAAACCGGATGGTACAGGTCTTGCAGCCTTTGATGTCTATATCCATAACAGTACCAGGAAAGCGGTGAAAACGAATATCACATTAGACATCAGACCCTGTAATTTTGAGGGGGATTCCCATTGTTCCATCGGCCGGGAAGTGGTGCTGCAGCCTGGGGATAATGTTTTTAAGATCACGGCGACCATTCCCGATGTAAGACTTTGGTGGACCTGGGACCATGGCGATCCGAACATGTATACGGCCCGGATCGGTGTGGAACAGGATGCCGTGGAGATGAACTTCGGCGTGAAAGAGATCCACACGGATGACAAAGGACAGTGGTACTTAAACGGCCGCCATATTTTCCTCAGAGGTATGCGCTATATCTCCAGCTTATGGATGAGCGAAGCCAATGAAGAAATGTGGAAAAAGGATTTTGATAAAATGCTGGACATGGATATCAATTCCATAAGGATCGGCAGCCATGTGGAGCGGGACGGACTCTATACGCTGTGTGACGAACTGGGACTACTGATGTGGCAGGTATTTCCGCTGCACTATGTGATCAGTGATTCTGACGACGTGATCAATCGTGCTTCCGATATGATGCGGGATATGGGGATGATGCTCACCAATCATGTCTGCATGGGTATGTGGTCGGTGTATAAGGAGCCGGAGATCTATGAATTGGTGGAAAGACCCAATGTATATTTTAAACTCTGCGATATTTTGAAGGAAACTCTGGGAAGTATAGATCCGATTCGGTGGATCCACAAAGGGGATTACCGGGAAGGCGTGCAGAATATCATGATCGGTTCCTGTCAGGACGGCGATATGGATGTGCACACGGCGGAGATCAAACCCAATATAGTGGAATTCGGTGCAGACTCCGTGCCAAATCTGGTAAGCCTGCGCAAATTCATACCGGAAGATAAGCTCTGGCCACCGCATTGGGATACTTGGGAATACTGGGGATTGTTCTACTGGAACCAGTTCAGAAGAGGCAAGGTGGAGATGGGCAATTCTCTGGAAGAATTTATCCGGAATACGCAGCAATATGAGGCGTTGGTCGTAAAAGAACAGATCGAACTTTTACGGCAGAGGAAATATCAGCCGGTGGCCTCCATGTATCTGTACTACTGGAGCGATGCGTGTCCGGTCATGGGATCCGGCCTGTTTGATTATTACAGAGAACCCTATGCAGTATATGAATCCATGAAAGGGGTATATACGCAGGTGCTGATCAGTCTGGAATGGGAGCAGGAGCCTCATGTGATCGGCAGAGAGAAGAAATACGGCAGAGGACAGATGTTCCGGGCGAAGATCTGGCTGAACAACGATCATTTCCATTCGGTGGAGGATGCGCAGATCCACTGGGAGATCCACAGGGAAAACAGCACGGAGATCCTGACGGAGCGTACATGGACAGAAACGCTTGTCGAGGACAGCGCACAGGTAAGAGACCAGATTTCCTGGATTCTGCCGGGAGACTATGTAGGCAACTATGTGATCGATATGTGGGTGAAAGATAAGAACGGCAAAGTCTTATCCAAGAACAATACGGTGATCAAAGCGCATGCTTGAATGGAGGCAGGGTTGAATTTGTGACGCTTCGAAATGGAGGAAAATATGATAATGCTTTATGAAGGAAGACAGACCATAGATTTGGGCGGTCTTTGGGAATATAAGAAGGAAGAAACTGACAGGACGGCAGAGGCGTTCAGGACAGGGGAGTTAATGGATCCGGAGGGATGGAGACCGATCCGGGTGCCGAATAACTGGTATCTGACAGAGATCGGTGATTATTTCGGGACGATCTGGTTCAGGACATCCTTCCAGACGCCGGCAAGGAAAAAGAATAAGCATATCTGGCTGCGTTTTGGGGCGGTGGACTACATCGCGGATGTGTGGCTCAACGGCGAGTATCTGGGAAACCATGAAGGCATATTTAGTCCCTTCGAGTTTGACATTACGGATTACTTACGGGAAGGAGCGGAAAACGAGCTGTTGGTCAGAGACAGCGCACCCCGTGATGAGACAGAATATATCAATGCCGGCACGGATCGGGATACACCGCTGTCAGAACCCTACCAGCGCCATCAGGCGAAGGCGATCACCCAGATCAAAGGACATATGATCGACGCCATGCACAGACCGGGAGCAATGACCTCATTCCGGCAGGATGGGAATTCGGCGGGAATCTGGGATCAGGTGGAACTGGTAAAAAGGCCGGACAAATTTATAGAATACGCAAAGATCTCCACCAGGATTGTACTGAAAAAGGACTGGGCGGGGGATGGCCAGGATAAGGATACCGGCTCCGCGCTGGTCAGCATGGATGTGACCCTGAACAATCAGACCGATGCACCCGTGAAAGGCAGCCTGCGTGCGTTGATCCTGCCCGCGAATTTTGAGGGAGACGACAGAGTCGTAAGCGGCAGAGAGATCGTAGTGCCGCCCGGCAGGACTACAGTAAAACTTGCGGTGACGGTAGAAGACGCGAAACTCTGGTGGACCTGGGATCACGGCTATCCACATCTTTACCAGGTGACACTGAGCTGGCAGGAGGATGAGACGACCATCCGCTTTGGCATCAAGGAAGTGGAGTATGACGAGAAACATGGTACCTGGTACCTGAATAAGAAGAAGATCTTCCTGCGTGGTATGCGCTACATCTCCAGCCTGTGGATGAGTGAGGCGGGGATGGAGATGTGGAAGCCGGATTTCGAGAAGATGATCCGTATGAACATCAACTCCATCCGTATCGGGAGCCATGTGGAGAGAGACGGTGTATATACACTTTGTGATGAGCTGGGCCTGCTGATGTGGCAGGTGTTCCCCCTGCATTACTGCGTCAGCGACGACGACGATCTGATCTCGCGTGCCTCCGACATGATGCGGGATATGGGAATGATGCTCACCAATCATGCCTGTATGGGTATGTGGTCGGTGTATAAGGAGCCGGAGATCTATCTGCTTCCCGACAAACCAAACAATTACTTTAGACTCTGCCAGATCTTAAAAGAGACCTTAAAGTCAGTCGATCCGGTGAGATGGGTGCATCTGGGAGATTATCGGGAAGGCGTGATGAATATCATGCTGGGCTGCTGCAATGACGGTGATGTGGATGTGCATGACTTGAATGTCCCGCCCAATATTGTGGAGTTTGGATCCCAGTCCATCCCCTGCATGGAGACCTTGAAAACATTCATACCCGAAGATAAGATGTGGCCGCCGCACTGGGATACCTGGGAATATTGGGGATTGTTCTACTCGAATACTTTCAAGTTCGGCAAAGTGAAGCTGGGCGATTCGATCGAGGAATTTATTGAGAATACACAGAACTATGAGGCGGAATCGGTAAAGGAACAGATTGAGTTCCTGAGACAGAAGAAGTACGATCCTGTCTCCACGATGTATCTTTATTACTGGAGCGACGCCTGTCCGATGATCGGCTCGGGGCTTTTGGATTATTACAGAAGACCGTACAAAGTATACGACTATATGCAGCAGGTCTACACACCGGTACTTGTCTGCCTGGAGCCCTGTATCCATCCGCACAGACTCGGCAGGGAGAAAGTATTTGCACCGGGCAGATCCTTTACCGGGAGAGTATGGTTGATCAATGACCATTATGAGACCATACAGGATGCAGAATTATCGTGGAAAGTCACGGATCTGGAGACGGGAGAAGTGTTGGCGGAGAACGCATTTTATCTGGATATTCTGCCTGACTCCGCAGAGATTCCTGATCATATCGTGCTTCCCTTACGGGAGGAATGGGACGGACATAAGTGCAGGGTGGATATGTCGGTGACAAAGGATACAGAAGTGCTCTCGGAAAACTGGGCCAACTTCACGGTCGCGAAGGGAGACTAATGGGGCAGAACGTCTGCTGGCGTTAACAATAAATGGTTCACTGAAAGCAAATTGTATGGTTTTGAGATGGTTTACAAATGATTTATAGGTACATAATGAAGTGGGATATGTACTATAAATAAATGACGCAGGGAATGCAAAAGGAGGAAAAAGGATGAGTAGAATGAAAAAGGTATTGGCACTTGGTCTTGCATGCGGGCTTCTGTTGACAGCCTGCGGCGGTAAGGATGCACCGGCGGATAACGGCGGCGGGACAACCGCTCCGGCAGACAGCCAGGCGGAGACGACAGATGCGGCTGAAACACCGGCAGAGGACAAAGGCGCTGCGGACAGCGGTGAGAAACAGACACTGCGCGTGGCATGGTGGGGTTCCACGGAGAGAGACAAGATTTATTACCAGATAAACGATATGTTTATGGCGGAGCATCCCAATGTGGAGATCGTAACGGAAAGCCCTGGCTGGAACGATTACTGGGTGGCGCAGTCTACCGCGTACGCCAGCAACAGTGCAGCGGATGTGGTGCAGTTCCAGTCCAATCAGATCGGGGAGTACTGTTCCAAAGGTGTGCTGACTCCGCTTCAACCCTACGTGGAATCCGGAGCCATTAATCTGGAAGACTGGAACCAGGATCTTGTGGATACCGGCAAATATGAGGATCAGCTCTACATGATATCTCTCGGTATCACGGCGCAGACACTGTATATCAACGAAACCTTTTTGAACGAACTGGGAGTAGAGCTCTGGCCGGCAGACCAGGATATCACCTGGGATGAATATGCACAGTTCCTGCAGGAGGTGCAGGCGAAGCTGGGCGCCGACACCTATGCCGGAATGGATATCTATACCAATAACGACCTCGTCTGGGTATGGATCCGGGAGAACAGTACGGACGGTCAGGAGTGGCTGGATGAGGACGGGAACTTTGCACCAAGTGCGGATACCCTGGAAAGCTGGTACGCGTTTTCGGATGATATGAGAAAAGCGGGCACCTTCCCAAGTGTAGAGTGGACGCAGGAATGGCTCGCCAAAGCATGGGAAGAAGGCGCACTGGTAAACAGAAAAGTCGTATGTATGTTTGAAAATGCAAACAAGTACAAGATTTATCAGAATTCCATGGAAGACAAGCTGGCCATCAGAAAGGTGCCCGTTGGGAACAACGGAAAGCATGGTGATCTGCTGATCACTTCCGCGTTCGGAATCTCCGAATCTTCCAAACAGAAGGATCTGGCGGCAGAGTATATTAATTTCTTCGTAAACAACATGGAGGCACAGAAGGTCTTCAATCAGGAACTGGGCGTGCCCGCATCTCTCACGGTACAGGAAGAGCTGGCAAAGACAGCGGATCCCAGCGATGTGGCAGCAGCAGAATATGTGAATATGGTTGCAGCGCAGGCGCCGCCCTTTGTTGCCAAGGCTCCCGGGGTATGGGCAATCCAGGATGAGATCAACGGTACGGCGGAAATGGTAGCCACCGGCATGATGTCAGCCAGAGAAGGCGCGGAACACATCATTGGCATTGCCAATGAAATGATTGCCGAGAACGCAAACTGATCTATGCAGGACATGAAGTGCTGCTGTTAAGGCAGCACTTCATCCTATCATAGGAAATTGCTCCGGATTTACGAGACTGCGAAGCAGATCTCACAGGCGAACTTTGTTCGTTTCGTGTTTTTAAAGGAGGCAGACATGAAGAAAAAATTGTGGGAAAAATATGCGGCATGGATATTTCTGCTGCCCTGGATCGTCGGTTTTCTGTCATTGACATTCGTACCGATGATCATGTCATTCTATTATTCTTTTACCAATTATAATCTGTTACAGCCGCCGAAATTTATCGGCATTGATAACTATATAAAAATGTTTACGACGGATCTGCATTTTAACAATGCGCTGAAAGTGACTTTTATTTATGTGTTTGCGTCGGTACCCCTGCAGCTTCTGGTATCTTTGATCCTGGCATTTGTCTTAAATAAAGGAATAAAAGGGTTGTCTTTTTTCAGGGCGGCATTCTATATACCTTCTCTGCTTGGCGGAAGTGTGGCGATCTCTATTTTATGGCGCCAGATCTTCGGCATGAACGGTATTTTAAATATGGTATTGGATGTGTTTGGTCTCAATACGGGCACAAGCTGGGTGGCAAACCCAAAGACTGCGGTGTGGACGCTTGTGATCCTGCGCATGTGGCAGTTTGGATCGCCGATGATCATCTTTCTGGCCGCTGTCAAACAGGTGCCTGCGGAGTTGATGGAGGCGGCGGAGATCGACGGGGCGAATAAGTTCCAGAGAACGATACGGATCATGATCCCCATGATCTCACCGATCATTTTGTTTAATCTGGTCATGCAGATCATCAGCGCATTTAAGGTGTTTACGGAGTCCTACATCATCAGCGGCGGAAACGGCGGTGTGCTGGACAGCCTGTTATTCTATACACTGCATATTTATAATGAAGGATTCGGCAAGATGCGGATGGGCTATGCAAGTGCTCTGGCCTGGTTCCTGGTATTCATTATCGGTATTTTGACAGCGTTGGTATTCTGGATTTCCAATAAATTCGTTTACTACGATTAAAAGGAGGCGGCCATGTGCAAAAAAAGAAAGTTATTGGGCAGAATCAAATTTGTGGTGTTGTTTGCTTTTGCACTTGCTATTTTATATCCCCTTTTTTGGATGCTTGCAAGCTCCTTCAAACCGGAAAGTGATGTCTTCAAGAACCTGGGCCTGATCCCGCAGAACTTTACCCTGGAAAACTATAAGATCGGCTGGCAGTCCAACGGCAGGGTGACTTTCAGTACCTATTTCAGGAATTCCATTTTGGTCTCCATCTTTTGCGTGATCGGCAATCTGGTCTCCTGTACGCTTACGGCATATGCTTTTGCCAGACTGCGGTTCCGGTTTAAGAAGGTATTGTTCGCTTTGATGATGATGACATTGATGCTGCCGCAGCATGCGATCATCGTTCCGCAGTATGTTTATTTCTATAAGCTGGGCTGGATCGACACGGTAATGCCGCTGGTGGTGCCGAAATTTCTGGCTACGGATGCGTTTTTCGTATATTTGCTGATTCAGTTTATGAAGGGGATCCCCAGAGAACTGGATGAAGCGGCGATCGTGGACGGCTGCAGTACCTACGGGGTGTTTTTCAGGATCATACTGCCGCTTTGCCGGCCTGCGTTTGTTACCACGGTAATCTTTACGTTTATGTGGTCTTGGAACGATTTCTTTACCCAGATCATCTATCTGCGGCAGGTGGAGAATTATACGGTGACACTGGCTCTGCGGATGTTTATCGACTCGACGGCCAAGAGCGCTTACGGCGCCATGTTTGCCATGTCGCTGCTGTCCATGCTTCCGATCATGATACTATTTATTTTCTTCCAGAAGCAGTTGATCGAAGGGGTTGCCACAAGCGGATTGAAAGGGTGAAAGGAGCGGGAGTGTCAATATGTTGTTATTAGCTGCGTCGTCGCTGTCTTTTGACGGCTTTGAAAATAATAATTTTCAATATGCATTTAACGATGCAAGGCGTCTGGGATATGAGCGGATCGAGTTTAACTGCTGGTATGCGGAGTCTCTTACGCCTGGACGGATCCGGGAGATGAGAAGACGGTGCGAGGGGACAGGACTGCAGCCAGTGGCCCTCCATGTATCGGCCTTTGGCGGATCGACGTCGGAGCAGCTTTCCTGGAATACGGCCCACAAGCTGCGGGCCATAGAAGCGGCGGTGGAACTTGGCTGCCGGAGGGTAGTCGCCAGTGGTATGCATATAGAGGACCGGGACGGGGAAAGAACAGGTACTAATGCGCTCTTGGATGATCTGCTGCGGGAACTGTATAATCTGGCGCCTTATGCGGAGGAGGCGGATGTTCTTCTCTGTCTGGAGAACCACTGCAGCAATGTGCTTGCAGGGCAGCAGGCGTATCATTACCTTTTTGACAGGATAGACAGTGACCATGTGGGTATCTGCCTGGACGGCGGGCACCTGGAGGCGGCAGGAGAGTCCATTGGTGAATTTATAGAAGCATTTGCACCACGGATCAATCATTTGCATTTAAAAGAAAACGGGCAGTTTGGCAGGAAGTCTTTCTGTCGGTTCGGCTGCAGCGGGACAGACAACGATGCAATGATCCGGGAAATGATAAGAAGAGGTTACTCTGGGTATATGTCCGTGGAACTTTCACCGGAGATCGGCGAGAACGGAGACTTTATACCGTTTACGGATGAGGACAGGCGAAAGCCGCATATTATGTTTTCACGGTATGAATCTATCTGATCGGTATGCCGGTCACGGGAAGACAGCGGAGAAATGAGGGAAAGATGTTTAAAACGATTATGATCGGTGCAGGCGGTATCGCATCGCAGCACTGCGAGGCCATGAAGAAACTGGGTGTTGAGATCATCGGCATCTATGATGTTGACAAGGAAAGAGCCGGTAGGCTTGCGCTGAGGTATGACAGCAGGGCTGTGGAGGATCTGGAAGCAGAGATGGCAGGAGCCGATTTGGTACATATTCTGACGCCGCCTTCTAAACGTGTGGCATATGTGGAAATGGCGGCCAGACAGGGGAAACATATCATGATAGAAAAACCCATTGCTGTAACATTAGAAGACGCAAGGGCAATGGAAACCTGTGTCGAGCGATACGGCGTGCAGTGCATGATGGCGTTCACGCAGAGATTTCGTAAGGGATATCAGATCGTAAAGAATCTGTTGGATGCGGGAAAGATTGGAGATGTGGTGCAGGCATTCTGCTTTCGGGTGGGTCCCGGGCCGGGATTTAGCGGTACTCTGCAGGATAGCTGGCGAACAGTCAGGAAATTTGTGTGCGGCATGGCGATCGAATCCCTGTCCCATGACATTGATTTTCTCCAGTCCCTTGCCGGGGATATCGTGAAGGTATCGGGCAAGGTAAAGGGAACGGTGGAGGCATTACCGGCGTTTGACAATAATGTGGATGCAGTGCTGACTTTTGAAAGTGGTGCGATCGGTACGTTGACGGCAAGCTGGTCCAGTCATATTCCGTACAATATCAAGGGTGTGATCGGCACGAAGGGTTCCGTCTTTTTACAGGGAGATGATATCTGGGACAACACGAAGGTCATTACCAGATTGGCGGATGAGACGCAGACGGTGGAGCGTCTGGAGGATATCTTCCAGGACGGTGACGGTTATCTCGAGGAGAACCGTGTTTTTGTGGCGTGTATCGAAAAGGGGATCGATGTTCCCTGCGGTCTGTCTGTGGGACGGAAGGTGTTGGAGATCTCCAGAAAAATTCTGGAATCGTCCGGTAAAGGAGATTGAGGAGTGGAAGAAAAAGTGCGGATGAAAAAGGGAATCTGTCTGACGGCTCTGTATCCCCAGGCTATGGAAAACGCTGAGCTGCTGCTGGAACTGTTCGAAAAGGTAAAGGAAAAAGAACGGTTCGATTGTGTGGAATTTTATTTTCATGGGAAGCCGGAGGAGGAACTGCGAATTGGGAAAAAGCTTAAACAGCTGCAGCTGGCATCGGTATTTCTGGCGGGATTTCCCATGAAGCGGGATAAGGTGGATCTTTCGGCAGGGTGCGATGAAATACGCAAAAAGGGTGTGGCGGACTGCTTGAAGCTGTATGAAAGCGCTGCCCGGATGCAGGCGGATAAGATGCTGATCTTAAGCGGGCCTGCCTGGGAGATGCAGGATGGAAAGAGCAGAGACGGCATCCTTTTGCAGATGCAAAATTCCCTGCAGGAGATGGAAGCATGGCTTTGGCAGGACGGGCCTCAGATCACACTGGAGTTTTTTAACGACAAGGGGGAACCATGGCTGGCGGTGGGGGATGTTGCTATGGTACAGGAGCTGTTTGGGGGGATGCCGGAAACAAAGATCGGCATTACATTTGACACCAGTCATGCAGCGCAGCTCGGCTGGGATGTGCTGCCGGCATTCAGGATGCTGCAGCCCTGGATCAGGCATCTGCATCTGGCCAATTCTGTTTCCCGGGAGAAACGGCATCCTTTGTTTGGGGATAAGCATCCGCTGTTTTCGATAGAAGGAGGAGACTTTTCTCTGGCAAGGATACGGAAGCTTTACAGGACGCTGGAACAAAGCGGAGATCTGGAGCAGGTGGATATCTGTTCTTTTGAAGTGATCAGCAGAGGGGAAGAGGAGCTGTATTTTGAAAGAACCTGTGAGGAGGCGGCATATGTCTGGGAACAGGAGGGGGGCGGGAAGCTTTGGCATGTAGGAAACTATGAAAGCAAGGAAAGCCTCGGCATGAAGGAAACTATGAAAGCAGGGAAAGGAGCGGGATGATATATTATGAAGGCATTGATAAAGGATACGGGGAAACCGGGAATGACAGTGGCAAGTGTGGAGGTGCCGGAGATCGGCAGAAGGGAAGTCCTGATCAGGGTGGAGGCATCCGCACTGTGCAAATCCGATGTGGATGTGTACGACTGGACGCCGCTTGTGGAGAAAGCAGATTATGATCTGCCGTTTATTATGGGACACGAATTTGCCGGCACCATTGTGAAGGTGGGCGAGGATGTGCAGGGCTATCAGGAAGGGGACAGAGTGGCGGGGGAGACCCATATCCCCTGCGGACATTGTGAAACCTGCAGGACCGGCAACCAGCATATCTGCGGCAATCACATGGGGGTTCTGGGAAGGACGGTGGACGGCTGTTTTGCAGATTACATAGCGTTACACGAAAAGGCGTTGATTCGGCTGCCGGAGAATATATCGTTTGAAGAAGGGGCCATCCTGGAGCCTTTTGCAACGGCCATGCATGCCGTGTCCAAAGCCGATCCGTCCGGGAGATCTCTCCTGATCGCAGGGGTGGGGACCATTGGGCAGATGGCGGTGGAGATCGCCGGATTCCTGGGCTGTACGAAGATATTTGCGCTGGATATAGATGCGGGAAAACTGGAAGAGAGCAAAAGAAGGGGAGCGGATATTCTGATCAACGGCCGGGAGGAGGACCTGGCAGAGGTGATCAGGCGTGAGACCAACGGCATCGGTGTGGATGCGGTCATTGATTTTACCGGTAATGAGAGAGTGATCAATCAGGAGGTAGAGGCGGTGAAGATCGCCGGCACCATCGTACATGTGGGCATGGTGGAAGGTACCCTTACCTATCAGAATTTCATGTACGGTGTTGTCTATAAGGAACTGATCGTAACGGGGATTTTCGGCAGAAGAATGTATGAGACCTGGACGGAAGCTATGAATATCCTGCGGACAGGCAAGATCGATCTGGGCAGTTTTGTGGCGAAGAAAAGGAAGCTTGATGAGTTTGACAAGGCGGTGGAAGAATTTTCATCCTATTCGGGACGGATCGTTTTTGAGCATGGGCAGTCCTGACGGGGAAAGAGGCGCGGCTGATATTTTGTAATCTTCTTACGGATACGCCGGCGCCGGGACTGGAAGTAAGACAAAGGATTAAGAAGGAGGCATGGTTATACCGATGAGCAGAAAAGCAACGATGGATGGCAATACCGCTGCGGCGATGGCATCTTACTATTTTACGGAAGTGGCGGCGATCTATCCGATCACGCCGTCTTCGCCGATGGCGGAGGCGGTAGATAAATGGGCGTCAGAGGGAAAAGAGAATATTTTTGGGAAACCGGTCAGACTGATAGAAATGCAGTCCGAGGGCGGAGCGGCGGGTACACTTCACGGAAGTCTGCAGGCGGGTGCATTGTCCACCACCTACACATCTTCGCAGGGGCTTTTGTTGATGATTCCCAATCTTTATAAGATCGCGGGAGAATTGCTGCCCGGCGTACTGCATGTCAGCGCCAGGAGTCTGGCTTCCAACGCGCTCAGCATCTTTGGCGATCATCAGGATGTGATGAGCATCAGGCAGACAGGGGCTGCCCTGCTTGCTTCGGGAACGGTACAGGAGTGTATGGACATGGGCGTGCTCTCCCATTTGGCGGCGATCCGTTCGAGAATCCCGTTTGTGCACTTTTTTGATGGGTTTCGTACTTCCCATGAGATTCAGAAGATTCAGGTGGTGGAGGAAGATACGATCAGGACGCTTTTGGACCGGGAGGCGGTGAAAGCTTTCCGCGACAGAGCCTTAAATCCGGATCATCCTGTACTGCGAGGCACCACCCAGAATCCGGATATCTTTTTCCAGGAGAGGGAGTCCGTCAACAAATTCTATCAGGCGCTGCCAGAGATCATGCAGACATATATGGACAGGTTTGCAAAGGAAACCGGCAGGCGCTATCGCCTGTTTGACTATTACGGTGCTAGGAATCCTTCCATAGTCATGACAGCCATGGGATCTTCCTGCGAGGTGATCAAAGAAACGCTGGATCATCTGAATGCGCGGGAACCCAAATATGGTCTGGTGCAGGTGCGTCTGTTCCGTCCTTTTCAGGCAGAAGCGTTTGTGGCGGCGTTCCCCGAGAGCACCGAAAGGATCGTGGTGCTGGACAGAACGAAAGAGCCGGGGGCAGGCGGAGAACCGCTATATCAGGAGGTGTGTGCGGCTTTCTGCCATAGGGAAAAGTCTCCCCTGATCCTTGGCGGCCGCTATGGGCTTGCCTCCAAGGACTTTAGTCCAAAGGATGTGGCGGCTGTTGTTGCCAATGCAGAGAGGGAACATCCTCTGCATGGCTTTACGGTAGGTATTGAGGATGATGTAACACATTTGTCGCTTCCTGTTGACCGGGAATTTGCGGACACCGCGCCGGCGGGAACGGTCAACTGTAAATTCTGGGGTCTGGGCTCGGACGGTACGGTGGGTGCGAACAAGTCGGCGGTGAAGATCATCGGCGATCATACGGATAAATATGTGCAGGCGTATTTTGCCTATGATTCCAAAAAATCCGGCGGTATAACCATTTCGCATCTCCGGTTTGGCGACAGCCCGATCCGTTCTTCCTATTTGATCGATCATGCGGATTATATTGCCTGTCATAACCAGGTCTATGTCAAGCATTATGATCTGTTGGAAGGGATAAAGGAAAACGGTATCTTTCTGTTAAACTGCATTTGGGATGACAGGCAGCTGGATCAGCAGCTTCCCGTATCCATGAAACGCAGGATAAAGGAAAAAAAGATCCGGTTCTATACGGTCGATGCCGTGCATCTGGGCGAAAAGCTGGGGCTTGGGAAACGCATCAACATGATCATGCAGACAGCCTTTTTTGCGCTGGCCGACATCATCCCCATAGAGGATGCCGTGAATTACTTAAAGCAGGAAGTGAAGAAGAATTACGGGCACCAGGGGCAGAAAGTGATCGACAGGAACTTTGCAGCCATCGATGGCACTGTGGAGCAGATCCACAAGGTAGACTTAAGTGTTCTGACCTGCGAAGGAGCGGAGGAAGAGGAGCAGCACATCTCTACCGGGGAAACGGAACTGGACTTTTTTGTCAACAATATCATGACGCCCATGAACAGGCAGAAAGGGGATGAACTTCCTGTCAGTGCATTTACCGGTATGGAAGACGGCACGTTCCCTACGGGGACGAGCTGCTATGAGAAACGGGGCATCGCACTGGAAGTGCCGGCGTGGGATCCGGACAGGTGCCTGCAGTGCAACCAGTGTTCTCTCGTATGTCCTCATGCGGTATTCCGTCCGCAGCTTATCTGCGCAGAGGAGTTGGAGGAGGCGCCGCAGCGGATCAGAGATCTGGCGCGTCCTGCAAAGGGTTATCCGGAGAAGTATTTCTATATGGGATTTTCCCCGATGGACTGTACGGGATGCGGTAACTGCCTGAATGTATGTCCGGCCCGGGAGAATGCTCTGACGATGGTACCGCTTGCAAAGAGAGAAGCCGGGGAGAAGGAGAGCTGGGCATGGCTGCAGAAGCGCCTTGGGGAAAAAGTCATCAGGAAAGAACAGTATAGTGCGAAGGAGAGCCAGTTTCTGCCTTCCTACTTCGAGTTCTCGGGAGCCTGCGCGGGATGTGGGGAAACACCGTATGCGCGTCTGATCACGCAGCTGTTCGGCGACCGGATGATGATCTCCAATTCAGCCGGATGTGCCACTGTATGGGGCGGCAGCGCTCCGGCGGTGCCCTACAGGAAAGATGATCAGGGCCATGGGCCGGCATGGGGATTCTCCCTGTTTGAGGACAATGCGGAATACGGACTGGGTATGTTCCTTGGGTACCAAGCGGTGAGAGAGGAGATAAGGGCACAAGTAGAAAGTATGGTCGGTGATCTGGCCGGGGGCCAGGAGCAGTCAGGAGCAGGACAGGCGGCCGGCGGCGAGAGCGCTGCTGGGCAACAGGCACTGACGGAAGCAGCGGTGACAGGGAAGGACGATGCGCATCTTGGGGTGTGCCGGGAGCGGCAGGAACTGGCCAGGGCAGCAGAGGAGTGGCTTACGGGCTATGGACAGTCCCAGGGCACCAGACAGCGGGCGGATGCGCTGGCCGAGGCATTGGAAAAGAACGGTGAGATTCCTTTCGTGAAAGAGATTCTGGAAAGGAAAGACTATTTGAGCAAGCGCTCCAACTGGATCTTCGGCGGAGACGGCTGGGCCTATGATATTGGCTATGGCGGTTTGGATCACGTGCTTTCTACCGGGGCAGACATTAACGTGATGGTATTCGATACAGAGGTATATTCCAATACGGGTGGACAGTCTTCCAAAGCGACGCCGAAGGCATCCATCGCCAAATTTGCCGCAGCGGGAAAACAGGGGAAGAAGAAAGCGCTCGGCATGATGGCCATGCAGTACAAAGATATCTATGTAGCGCAGATCGCCCTAGGGGCCGATCCGGCTCAGGCGTTAAGGGCCGTGCAGGAGGCAGAGAGCTATCCTGGCCCGTCTCTGATCATAGGATATGCACCCTGCGTTAACCATGGGATCAAAGGCGGCATGGGACATACCAGGGAACAGCAGAAAAATGCAGTGGAAGCCGGATATTGGAATCTGTACCGCTATGACCCCGGAAGGGCAGAAGAAGGTAAGAATCCTTTCGTGTTGGATTCCGGGAAACCGAAGACGGGATTCAGGGACTTCCTGATGAGTGAGGTGCGCTTTTCCTCCCTGTACAAAAAGGATCCGGTGCTGGCGGAAAAACTGTTCGCGGAAGCGGAACAGGAGGCCATGGAGCGTTATGAAATCTATAGGAAACTCAGTATGGAATAGTGCGAGAAGTACTTCTAATTACTCGCAGCAAAGGCTGCTTCGCGAAGAAGTACTAGAAGTTGCCTTGCAACTTCATCTCACACAAGAGAATGCCCAAAATACGGGCATTCTCCCAGACAAACTTGTTTGTTTTCAGATTTTGTGTCGCTGTGAAGCAGCGACATGGAGGTTAGTGTGAGATACATAGAAATATAGTGAAGAGGAGATTCCGGATGAAAACAAATGGAATTTTGATTGACCCCGCAGATCATGTGGTCACCCTTGCGGAGGCGGTGAAAGCCGGTGAGACAGTTTCTTATGTAAAGGCGGGCACGGTTTACGGGCAGACTGCCATGGAGGATATTCCGCAGTACCACAAGATGGCGATCAAGGAGCTTCATAAAGGACAGACGGTTTTGAAATATGGAGCCAGGATCGGGGAAGCAACCGGGGAAATTGCCCCGGGAAGCTGGGTACACAGACACAATCTGGATACAGGCACGCAGATTTAAGAAGGAGGCAAGGTATAGAGTATGAGAGGATATAGACGACCGGACGGAAAAGTGGGAGTCAGAAATCATGTACTGATCCTGCCCTGTTCTCTCTGCGCCAGTGAGACGGCCAGGTTTGCGGCAGAGGAGGTAGAGGGAGCGGTCTACGTAGCAAACCAGGGCGGCTGCTCCTTAAGCCACCGGGATCTGCAGGTTACGCTGGAAGCTTTGTCAGGACTGGCGGCCAATCCCAATGTATACGGCACGATCCTGGTGGGGAACGGCTGCGAGGTAGTGCAGGCATCGCTTCTGGCAGAGAAGATCCGGGCAAAGGCCTGTAAACCACTGGAGGTCCTAGTGATACGGGAAGAGGGAGGCAGTGTGAGGACGGCGGCGCGGATCGTAGAACTGGCACAGAGAATGCGGGCAGAGGCAGATCAGGTGCCGGTAGAGGAAGTCTCCATTGACCGGCTGATTCTGGGTACGGAGTGCGGCGGTTCGGATCCTACTTCCGGACTGGCGGCAAATCCGGTGGCAGGCATCTGCAGTGAACTGCTGGTGGAAAAGGGCGCCACCGTGATCTTGTCCGAGACGCCGGAACTGATCGGTACGGAAGCAATCCTTGCAGAGCGCTGCCGGGACGAGAAAGTGAAAGAACAGCTCCTTTCCATGATAAAAGCGTATGAGCAGGATTTCCTTCTGGTAGGAGAGAATCCGAGAAACGGGAATCCTACACCGGGCAATATCGCAGGAGGGATCACGACTTTGGAGGAGAAATCCCTGGGCTGTATCCACAAGGCAGGGAACTGTGTGATCCAGGAAGTAGTGCCGTACGGTGTGCCGATCACACAGAAAGGACTTGTGGTGATGGACACGCCGGGGCAGGATATTGCATCCATTGTGGGCATGGCGGCTGCCGGTGCCCAGATGGTGGTCTTCACTACAGGCCACGGAACACCGACAGGATCGGGTATTGTTCCGGTGATCAAGTTGACGGCCAATCAGGAGACCGCAGAGTTGATGAAAGATAACATAGATTTTGACTGCAGTGAGGTTCTGACAAAAGGCAAGACGATCGAGGAGGCGGGCAGAGAACTGTTCGCACTGGTAGAACGCGTAGCGTGCGGTCAGGAGACGAAAGCCGAGGCACTGGGATTCCAGGATGTGTCACTGGCACGCTATTGTAATTTTGCATGAGGTCTGTAGGCAGGCTGTTATTTAACATGATAAAGAAAAGGAAAGTTTGAACCTGCGCACAAATTTGCAGGTTGCGTAAGAATGGGGGAGTAATATGGGTTTTATGACGGCACAGGAATATATTGAAAGTTTGAGGAAGTTGAAGACGGTAGTGTATCTGTTTGGAGAAAAGGTGGAGAATTTTGTGGATCATCCCATGATCAGGCCATCCATCAACTCGGTGGCAATGACCTATGCACTGGCGCAGCATCCGGAATACCGGGAGATCATGACGGCTGTTTCCGGCTTTACGGGAGAGCGGGTCAATCGTTTCTGCCATATTCACCAAAGTGCTCAGGATCTGATCGATAAGGTGAAGATGCAGAGACTGGTAGGAGAAAAAACAGGCTCCTGCTTCCAAAGGTGTGTAGGCATGGATGCATTTAATGCGATCTATTCCACCACATTCGAGGTGGATCAAAAATACGGCACGCGTTACCACGATAGATTTTGCGAGTACATGCGATACGTGCAGGAGCGGGATCTGACTATTGACGGAGCGATGACGGATCCCAAGGGGGACAGGAGCCTTTCTCCCAGCAGGCAGGAGGATCCGGATCTGTACCTGCATATCGTGGAAAAAACAAAGGACGGCATTATCGTTACGGGGGCGAAGGCACACCAGACTGGCGCCGTAAACTCCCATGAACAGCTCATCATGCCGACCATCGCGCTGAAAGAGGAAGATAAGGCGTATGCGGTATCCTTTGCCGTACCTTCGGATGCAGCGGGCATCACCATGATTTATGGAAGACAGTCCTGCGATACGAGAAAGCTGGAGGGCGAAGGCTGTATGGACTGCGGCAACTGCAAATTCGGCGGACAGGAAGCACTGGTGGTATTTGACCGGGTATTCGTACCGTGGGACCGGGTGTTCCTCTGCGAAGAGTATGAATTTGCAGGCATTCTGGTGGAGCGGTTTGCCGGGTATCACAGACAGAGTTACGGCGGCTGTAAAGCGGGGGTGGGCGATGTCCTGATCGGAGCGGCAGCAGTGGCTGCGGAATACAACGGCGTCGAGAAGACTTCCCATGTGAAGGATAAACTGATCGAAATGATGCACTTGAACGAAACGCTCTATTGCTGCGGCATCGCCTGTTCCGCGGAAGGAAAGGCAACGGCTTCCGGCAATTATCAGATCGACAATCTGTTAGCCAATGTATGTAAACAGAATGTGACCAGATTCCCTTACGAGATCGCAAGACTTGCGGAGGATATTGCCGGCGGATTGATGGTGACCATGCCTTCGGAGCGGGATTTTGATTCTCCGGAAGTGGGAACGTTGTGCAGGAAATATTTTAAGGGCAGCAGCAAGGTGGATGTGATGGACAGAATGCGGATTCTGCGGCTGATCGAGAATATGACGCTGGGAGCGGCGGCGGTAGGATATCGGACAGAATCTTTGCATGGAGCCGGCAGTCCCCAGGCGCAGCGCATTATGATCGGCAGACAGGGAGGCCTGGATGCAAAAAAGGAGCTTGCAAAGCGGCTTGCAGGGATTGAAAGTTGACATTTTTACAAAAATGTAGTACAAATGGACTGAGGAATAAGTGATAGAAGGCGGAGTAGTATTCCGGGTCAGAGGGGAGAGGAACATATCTTTGCAAAGCAATACCGTACTTACAGAAAACGCATATGAGTATATACTGAATCAGATTTTGGATGGCAGGATAAAACCGGGAGAGAGGATCAGAGAGGATGTGATTGCCGAGCAGATGGGTACCAGCCGTACCCCGGTGCGGGAAGCGGTCAACCAGCTGGCACAGAACGGATTTATTGATTATGTAAAAAGAAAAGGTCTGTACTGCGTACAACTTTCCAGGCAGGAACTGATCGATCTGCTGGAACTTCGTCAGGTCCTGGAGGAATTTTGTTATATTAAATGTACGGAGAGGGCTTCCAAAGAAGATATCAAAAGGATGTATGACCACATCTATGCTTTTCAGGCGCTTCCCCGGGAAGAACAGATCAAGCTGCATACCCATTATGATGTCCAATTTCATTTGATGGCAGCGGATATCTCAAATTCCCGCAGGCTGATCAAATACATAAATGAAATAGAAACTTTGGCACTGATTGTGCGTAAGAATCTGAAGGATTCCAAACGGATGGAGGAAGTCATCGATCTGTCATGGATCCTGCATTTGAATATCGTCAAGGCGATCGAAGAGAAGGATATCAGGACAATCAAAGAGAATAACGACGAACACATTAAATTGATGAAGGATACCCAGCTTCTATAGAGGGATACTGATAGTGGCAGGGTGGATTACAGGGCGGTGTAGCCGAAAGGCTATGCCGCTTTGCTGTCTTTTACCTGCACTCCCCTGTCGGTGTGCAGACAGGGGAGTGCAGGGTGCTCCTAATATTTTTTACGATAGTAATGTTCCAGACTTTGGATCATCTTATAGAAAGCCATGGCGATGGCGCACAGGATAATGATGGATGTAATCACCATGTTGAGCTGGAAGAAACAGACAGCGGGAATGACAGAGACAAATATGCAAAGCACCTTCCGATTCAGATTTTCTGTGACTTACGCGTTGCACCGCTCACAGAAAACACTTTGCGGTATATTAGCCGTAAACAATAACGGCAAAGGCTTCATCAGTCGAGTGTATGTGTTTGCATTCTTGAAATCTTTAGAAACAGATAGTATACTAAAATAGAAGAAAGGTCAAGTTAATTTGAAAAAGGATTTTTAAATGGCACAAAAGAAACAGGATTTAAAACCGGATACGGTTTTGAAAAATTATTGGCGTAACAATGACAGATTTGCAGATTTCTTTAATGCAGTTCTTTTTGAAGGCAGACAGGTTATTAAACCGGAAGAACTGGAGGACGATGATACGGAAGAATCTTCCATACTGGAACATAGAGAATTTACCGAAAGTATTCAGACGTCCAGGGACAATATAAAAATACAAAAGAAGTCTACAGCGTATGGTATTGAACTCGTAATGCTTGGAATGGAATCACAGGAACATATCCACTATGCTATGCCGATGAGAGTTATGGGGTATGATTACAGTGTTTATAAAAAGCAGTATGATATCAATGCAGATAAGTGTAAAGGGTTGAAAGATCTGAACGGGGATGAATTCTTGTCCGGTATGAGAAAAACAGACAAATTCACTGCGGTCATTACGGTAGTTGTTTATTATGGTGAAAGACCATGGGATGGTGCCAGAAGCCTTCATGAGATGCTCAACATTCCGGAAGAGATGAAAAAATATGTCAATGATTACAGGATGATACTCGTAGAAGCAAGAGAAAATAATTTGATGCTGCAGAATGAAAATAATGTGGATTTTTTCAATCTGCTTGCGATCATTTTAGACAGGAGTATTTCAAGGAGTGAAGCGAAGGAGAAAGCCATACAATATAGTGATAGACATGGTACGGATAAATCGGTGATCATGACATTGGCAGGAGCTGCTAATGGTAAGATTGATTATAATGCTTTTGAAAAAGGAGATGGTAAGATGTGTACTTTGTTTGAAGAGATAGCAAGAGAGAATGAAATCAAAGGAATAAAACAAGGAATAGAAAAAGGAAAAATAGAAGGTAGAGCGGAGGGTATAATTGAAACAGGTGTTGACTTTGGACTTTCAGACAAAGAGATACTGGATAAGCTCCAGATTAAATTAAATATTTCTCTGCAGTTGGCGCAGGAATATTTTTCGAAGTATGGAAAATAGGATGTGTAGAGGAAACAAGTTATTATGCAGTCAAAAGAAGTTTTTAAATAATTTAAGCAGTGGGGACAGGTAAGAAGCCTGTCCCTTATCTTATGGAAAGTGAAAGGAGGCTTGGTCGCTGTCTGCAGGAAGGACAGCGGCCTTTCTTGATTATGGCAAAGACAAACAAGATCGTTGAAGAAGGAGTACGGACTGATTATACCAGTGTGATCGTAAGCTACAGTAATGGGATTGACAGTACCGGAGCACTATACTGGGCACTGCAGGAGTTTCCGAAAGAAAAGATATTCTTAATGTACTGCGATACCGGGTTTGAGTACCCGGAAAATATCGGGATGTTTTATAGGACGGCAGCATTTATCGGTGTCAGACCCGTACTGCTGCAGCATCCAAAGGGATTCCTGGATCTTCTTCTAGAAGAAAGGATGAAATGGCCGGATATGAAGAACAGATGGTGTACGGCATATCTTAAGACCGGGGTGACAGACAAATGGATCCGGGCAAACAGGGAGCTGTTGGGGAATAAGTGTCTTTTCATATCCGGTGAGCGCAGGGATGAGAGCAAGGGGAGGGCAAAACTTCCGGAGATAGAGTACCACAGCACAACACTATGGACGAAGCGAAAAGGAGATTTTACCTGCCACTGGTACCGTCCGTGTCTCGACTATGAGAAGGGCAGGATGTTTGAATGGGGAAAGAAACTGCATCTGGAGCCGCACTTCTGCTATGAATATCTGGGACGCTGCAGCTGTATGGCATGTATGTTCATGAACGACCGACATGCAATAGAGAATATGAAACGGTATCCGGATCAGATACAGCCGTTTATACAGGCCGAGATCAGGCTGGCGCATACCTGGAAAAAAGGCCGGAGCCTGGAACAGCTGTGGGATCAGTGTCATGATATTGATGACGTAGAGCAGGATAAACTGGTGAGTTGATTTTTATACAGTCCGATCATGATCCGGAGAGGATGATGACCAGACCACAGAGATGGACAAAAGGCTGTCTCAGTTTTAAAGAAAAGGTAGCAGTGATATTACTAAAGTAATTGTACGATATAAGACTGCACAAGGATAGTAGTGCAACTCTGGTAAAGTACAAGATGGTGATAAATCTGTTGTATTTTACAGAGGGAATTTGTATAATATAATCAAAGAAAAGAGGATATAAAAGATGAAAAACCAGACAGAACTTAATACAATATGGGAATCATTAGGGATATCCAATGATTTCATGTTCGGTAAAATTATGCAGGATGCGGAACTGTGCAAAGAATTACTGCAGAGAATACTGCCGGATTTGGAAATCGACCATATAGAATATCCGGAAGCACAGAAAAGTATCAGACTCGATGTGGACGCGAAAAGCGTCAGGCTGGACGTCTATGTGCGTGATGGGAAAGGCACTGTTTACGATATCGAAATGCAGGTTGTAGATACAAAAGAACTGCCTAAACGGAGCCGGCACTATCAGAGTATGATAGACTTACAGCTGATTGACAAAGGGGAGCACTACAAGAGATTAAAGCCGAGTTATATTATCTTTATCTGCCCGTTTGATCTTTTTGAAAAAGGAAGGCACATCTATACTTTTGAAAATATATGTAAAGAGGATAACAGTGTTTTCCTGAAAGATGGAGCAGTAAAAATATTCTTGAATGCTGACAGCGGCCAGGATGATGTCAGTAAAGAGTTAAGAGCTTTTCTCGATTATGTAGCGGGAAAAGAGTCAGCGGATGATTTTGTACAAAGATTGGAAAAGGCAGTAGAACAGGCAAGAAAGAATCGGGAATGGAGGCATGAATATATGACGTTGTTGATGCGGGATCAGGAGAACATGGAAAAGGGCATGAGAAAAGGAATATATGGAGCGATCGTTATGTGCCGGGATTTTGGCGCATCTGATGCTGAGATTGTAGAAAAGCTGCAGGAAAAGTTTCATTTATCCCATGAAGAAGCAGAGCAATATGTACTGGATTCTGCTATATAGTATAGGAGGCATGGATATATGACATTGTTTAAGATGATGTCGGAATACTAAAAACGGCAGGAGGTTAAACAACAGGCATTTACAAAGGAGGATGACATGAGGCTTGTTAGTACACCATATGATGACGTATTTCGTACACTGCTCAATGACTGCAGTAGTCTGATTATACCCTTGATCAATGAAGTTTTCGGAGAGCGGTATACAGGGAAAGAAAAGATTGTCTTTTCACCAAATGAACACTTCATGAACCGCCAGGACGGAGATGGAGAAGAACGGATATCAGATACGAGTTTTAAGATAATAGCAGGGACAAGGTCAAAGAAGTATCATTGGGAATGCCAGAGCAGCGCGGACAGCAGTATGCTGGTCAGGTTTTTTGAGTACGATACCCAGATCGCATTAGATGAGGGAGAGATAAAAAAAGATGTCCTTACAGTGACATTGCCGAACTCTGCTGTATTGTTCCTGCGATGCGATGATGCGACACCGGACCGGATGGAGATAGAGATCATCACACCCGGTGGTACGGTTGGTTATCCTATCCCCGTTATGAAATCGCAGCAATATAGCATAGATGAGATTTTTGAGAAGGGACTGCTGTTCCTGATTCCATTCTATATCTTTTCTCATGAGAGGCGTTTTAAAGAGTATAACGGAGATAAGGGTAAATTAGGAGAACTGCAGAGAGAATATAAAGATATAACAGACAGGATTGAGCAGCTGTTAAATGCCGGGGTGATCAGTGAGTATACAAAATGTACCATTATGGATATGGCGAATAAAGTATTGGTGCATATTGCCAGGAAATATGAAAATGTCAGGGAAGGAGTGAAACAGGTTATGGGTGGAAGAGTTCTTGATTATGAGGCGAAGCGGATAAAAAATGAGGGCAGAGAGGAAGGCAGAGCAGAAGGCAGAGAGGAAGGGATAGTAGAAGGCAAGGCAGCGGGTATCGTTGAAACAGGTGTTGACTTTGGCCTTTCAGACAAAGAGATATTGGATAAGCTCCAGATCAAATTAAATATTTCTCTGCAAATGGCACAGGAATATTTTTCGAAGTATGGAAAATAGAGTGCGTAGAGGAAACGGGTTATGCAGTCAGAAGAAGTTTTTAAATAATTGTGAGCGGTGGGACAGGCAAGAAGCCTGTCCCTGATTTTATGGAAAGGACAGGGATGTATAGATGAAGATTGATTTTTATGAAGCCAGAATGGAAAAGGATGACAAAGTAGAGTTTGAAAAGGAAAAAGCGGTGAACTATGAATTATAGTAAACGAAATTTCTAATGTCGTTAACTATAGGGAATTGATTAATACAGGAAAGGATTAAGTATGGAAGACAATATATTTGATATCATAACAAACTATTCTGTCAATGAAGGGATCAATAAGATCCTGCTGGGGGATGAGGAATATAGAAAGATACAGAAGGAAATCGATGAGCAGATAAAGCAGTATAAACAGCTGGGACTGACGAAAGAGCAGTATCTGGCAGTGGACAGACTTGTATCTGCCTATACGGCAAGCGGCGCATGTTATGGAAGGGTGGCATACAGGCAGGGATTTCATGACTGCGTGTCGCTGCTGCAGGAGATGAGGCTGATCAAGGCTGCATAACAGTCTTTGGGTTTAGGAGTTGCAATGTCAGTAACTGTCATTGGCAACTTGTATAATGGTCATGTGACCACAAGATCAGGCGGAAGGAGGAAAATCAAATGGTACGGATCTGTAAAACGATATTATGAGTCAAACGTTAATGAAATAGATGGATATGAGAGGGTATATGTATGATGGAACTGGTCAGTACACCCGAAGAGGCAGTCGGGTCTATTCATGAAAATGCCTATAATATTAAGATCAAGTGTCTTGCATGTTCTGAAAGTAAATTTATTCCTTATGGGCAGCCGGTTATCCGGAATAGGACTTTGACCATAGGGAAACATTCTTTTCCGCTGAGACTGGTTGAGATGGTAACTGTCAGAGGCAGGGATGAATACCACAGATGGGAAATACGATATAAAGTTGACAGTATGTATTTCAGGCAGTTTCTCAATGATATTGCATTACAGGAACTGGAAGATTTTGACTTATAGCCAGCACACGGCATGAGGCTCTCCGGGAAGACATATCTTCCCGGAATTATTGTTCCTGATAGATCCGCAAATATCATAAAGAATTATTTCAGCTTACTTTGGGTCAGGATGTATTCCTGGACAGCAGTTCTTGGGATCTTCCATACCCTGCCGATTCGGAAGCCTTTCAAAGTACCATTTCCTAACAACTCATAGACACGGTTCTTGCCGATGCAGAGTGCTTCGGCTACGTCAAATACATCCATGACATCCCTATAGTGTTCAAACATGCGTGAAGTCTCCTTTCTCTGATCCGTTGATTACTGAAATGTTATCCATTTACCAACTTATATGTAAAAAAAGAAAACGGCAGATAGGCAGACTTAAAGCCGTTGAAAGCGAGGATGGATATCATGGGAGTCTGGGTGAGCTTAGATAATGAACCGTGCGTGACAAAACCGTGCGGACGGGAGATACCTGCAGTGAAGAGAAGAACTGCCGGCAGGTGGCAGGAGATTGAGCTGGAAAGACTGGCTGATCTTAACGGGAATAAAGGACATGCGGTCACCCCGGCGCATCTTGTCGGAGGGATATCGACGACCAACTGTGTTGAAATGCAGCTGCTTGTGCTTGATTTTGATCATGGCTGTACATTTGCACAGATAAAAAGGAGATGTGACGATATGGGACTGGGGATTGCATATGCTTACCATACACTAAGTTCCTCTGTATCGGAAGAGAGATTCAGGGTGGTTTTTGTTTGTGAAGAAGTGATCAAAGATCTGTTTATCATTAAGGCTGTGTTAATGATACTGCAAAGGATATTTCCGGAATGTGACCACAGCTGTAAGAATCCGGACAGGATGTTTTTCGGTGGAAAGGAATTGATCCATATCGATCCGGCGGCACGTATTGCCTTGGTGCAACTTTTTTCCCCGTTAATGGAAGCCCTTGATGCAGGGAAGCATTTTGCGGAAAATCTGAGAAAATTTGCTTCGGAGACAAGGATACTTTTGGCTGGGCGGCATCTGGCAATGGGAAAAGTGAAGGATATGGATGCTGTTTTAGGGGAAAACTTGGATTCTGCTATTATACATAAAACAGGTGGATCCACAAAATCCCCTTTTTTTATTGCGGAGAGGATGGACGATGGAGAGAGTGTGCACCAAGGCAATACGTGCTGGAAAAGGAAAAAAAGTAAAAAGAAAAAGTTGAAAACGCAGAAGGATAGTACCCCGTGCCAGCTGTTAAATGATTTTAATTCCGGAAAAGAGCTTGACCATGATATGCGGTTTGCCATTTACACAAATCTCATCAATATACATAGCGGGGAGAAATGGTTTTTTAAGATGATCGAAAGATATTATGGAGAAGAAACCTGTCAGAAGTGGAAGAAGGACACGAAGTATACAGCCGGTTACCAGCCCAAGAGGTGTTCTGCGGATTTCTGCCCGTATTTTGGCACATGCGAACATGAGGGGACGATCGTTGATACACTGTCCATGGACAGGCAGGTACATCTCAGGAAGGAAGAATATGTATCCATAGATGAGGCGGAAAGATGCCTGCGGGAAAATCTGCAAGATGCTTTCCGGAGTGCTGATAAGGGACTTCACCTGATCAAGGCACAGACGGGACTGGGCAAGACCGGAGAATATGTCAGAATGGCTGCAGAGCATCCGGAAGACAAGTTACTGATAGCGCTTCCCACCAATAACCTGAAAGAAGAGGTCAAAGACAGACTGGTGGAGAAAGGAATACCGGAAAGAGAAATATTTATGACAGCCAGTGTGCACGGCAACGCGTTCATTCCGCCAGAGATACAGGCACAGATCTCCAGGATGCATAACAGGGGTATCCACAACATGACCAGGGAGATCATCAGGGTTTATTATGAAAAAATCAGAGCAGATCCCCTTAAGCGGAAAGCTGTGGAAGAGGAATGCGAAAGGATATTGACAGGGATAAGAGGCGTAAAGGAGGAACGGATCATTGTTACGACACATGCCTATCTGGCACAGCTGGAAAAGGATTTCATCAAAGACTATACAGTAATCATAGATGAGGATTTCCTGCAGTTGCTTGTATTCAACAGAATGTATAAGGTCAGCGTGAAGTGTCTTGAGGAGATAGCGGGAAAGGATATAAATGAATATTCGGATACAGCGGCTATGGTGCTCCGTACAGAAGAGGGAATATATAAGAAGATGAGAACGGCTGGATACAGGATGCCGCTTGCTAAGGAGGAACTGGACGGGCTGGAATGTTTCCAGACAGATGACAACGTCAATGACCTGATCCACGCAGGTGCATTTGTAAGGATGCGGGATGAGGACAGCGGGGAAGAGATCATAAGATATTTTTGTCCGCTGCATATGCCGGAGATGAAATATATCGTATTATCTGCAACTTTCGATCACGAGATATACAGGAAGTACTTTACAGGACAGATGGAGGTATACGCATACCCGGAGAAAAAAGCAGCATACAGAGGGAGGATAGAACAATATACCTATCATTCCCTGGGAAGGAAAGACCTGTCAGAAAAGGAACAGGTCTTTTCTATTGCAGAAGAGACGGCAGGAAGACCGGGGCTGGACATCATCACGTTTAAGAAATTCGAAGAGAACAGGGGAAGAAACTTTAATTCTGCCGGGATCCATTTCGGAAACAGCACGGGACTTAACGGACTGGAAGGATGTGATCTTGCAGTCATAGGGACACCTTATCGTGTGGAGGAATACTATAAGCTCATCGCCTGTTATCTTGGCACCGATGTGAACCGGGAAGGAGATAAGAGACCGTCACTTCGCAGGGCTGAGTATAAAGGAAACAGCTTTCTGATCACTACTTATAAAGATCCGCTGTTGAGGGAAGTGCAGTTGTATTCCATAGAAAGTGAACTGGAACAGTGTGTCGGGAGGGCAAGGCTGCTGCGGCAGGACTGTTCCGTCTATGTATTTTCCTGTTTTCCATGTGAACAGGCAAGAATACATATCAGAAATTACCTGCAGGATCATGAAGCAGGGGTGAAGGAGGGCAGCCACAGGAAAAATTATTTCTTCTAAGATGAATACAGTCTTTTGCAGGAAAAGAAGTCCGGGGGATATTACCGGAAACGGTAAGGGGAGCGGAGATGTCTGACAGCAGTTGTTTATTTTTTTGTTAGAAGCATGTCCGCTGTGGTGTATCTGTATAATGGAAAGCAGGAAAACAGGAACGGTTTTATCACAGTACAGCCGGATGGAATTTATCCGGCTGTACCGTGGTAAAGCCGGACACCTGTAGTTATTAGACCATCCTGCCGTACAGCATACAATATGCCAGGGGCACTTTCTGTCGGAAACAGGGCTGCAAGGCTTCTGTGGATGTCAGGAAGAGTGGCGGGCTTTTTTAATAAAAAAGAGGGTTTGATTTTAAAGGCCGGTCCGGGTCAGAGACCGGGCATGGGATGAATCATTATAATGAAGTCAAAGAGCTTCTTCATGCCAAATACTTTCGCTTCGCAGGTGAAACTGGCGTGGACGCGGCTGGTCTTCTTTTGTGTGGACAGCGGGAAGGTTTTGGCAGCAACGAAGAGAGGCTCTTAGGGAAAATGAATGGTTATCTAAAAAGATATGTGGTAAAATTTATACTATAAAAAGCAGCAGACATGGAGACGTGATAGATGGATGTATTGAAAAAGCAGACAATGTATACGATCAGCGATATTTATGCTCTGCCGGATGGCGAAAGAGCCGAACTGATCGACGGGCAGATTTATAATATGATGCCGCCGGGCAGATTACATCAAAAGATCAGCTGGAAACTGCATCAGGCGATAGCAAATTATATCGACAGCAGGAATGGGTTATGCGAAGTTTATGCGGCTCCTTTTGCTGTATTTCTGAATGACGATGATATAAATTATGTGGAGCCGGATCTTTCTGTGATCTGTGACTTGTCCAAATTGGATGATAAAGGATGCCATGGCGCGCCTGACTGGGTGATAGAGATCGTTTCAGCAGGCAGCAGATCGAGAGATTATATGACAAAATTGTTTAAGTATCGTACAGCGGGGGTTCGGGAATACTGGATTGTTGATCCGGATAAACAGATGATAATGGTTTATGGGTTTGAAAAAGATATGGTAGAAAAATATGATTTTAATGAAGCGGTACCGGTGGGGATCTATGAGGGATTTACAGTGAAGATAGAGTAGTATATGACAATTTAATTTTGAGTCTATTGATACCCACATTATAATGTGCGGCCGTTCTTGTTGCTGATTATTTGGATGTAGCGAGAACGGCTCTTTGTTTATAAATTTCTTTATTCTAACAGAAATAAAATAAGATGTTTCTTATGTTAAATTTTATTGATGATCAGATTTTCTCTTTTAAGTTCTGTGGTTTCAGAGCAGGCGTTTCCAGACGGTTTGTTTTCCACAGGTTTTCTTAAAAATAGTGATATTTCAAAGTTCTCTTTTCTTTTCATAAATCAGGATTCGTGTTTTAGAATGTCAGAATTTGTCATTGACGGTTCGTATAATGGTTGCATAACTTTGAGAAGGAGGGGCACAAATGGAATCTAATAATCTGGATCGAATACTGGAATCGGAAGAGCTTGTGAAAGGACTGCTTGACACAATGTATGCTATCCAGACAGCTCAACAGGACGTATTGATACCGATTACAATCTTAAGTCCATTTGAGACGGTATTAAATAGAGTTTATTTGTTACTTAAAGAAATTGAAGAAAGCGTGAAGATTTGATGTTTGATCTTATAGTTTATCTGTGTTAAGAAAAGAAGAATTCGACTGGTTAGAACAGGACTATGGAATGTATGTTGGACTGCCATGGAATGTGTAGAATAATTTTATTCAGTAGAACATTACGTAGTGTTGCAGTACACCATACAGAAAATGAATGTGGCGTGTATAAAGGTGTGCATATTCATTTTGCAGTCAATACAATTAATTTTCAGACGGGCAATAAATGGCATACAAACAACAAAGAGTCATATAAGAGAGAAGCGAACTTCAATCTGATCATAAGGAGTTTTATGAAAGAGGGGGATGGTGTACCTCTATTTTTTAGATAAATGACTATCTTACCTTGTGTTGTAATCCATTGATCACTGCTATAACGGTATCCAGTTGCACATCATCCAGCTTTGTTAACTCCCCTGAAATCTGATTTATTTTTAAGGGAGCCGGATTATCCATATCGAAAAAATCTTTTGGAGAGATCTGCAGATATTCACAAATATAGAAAAAAGCCTGCATGGAAGGGAATGCCTGCTTGTTTTCAATGCGATTGATATAGCTTCCATTTTGACCCAAAGCGAGACTCATTTCCCGGGCGGATACATTTTTTTGGTTCCGCAGGGAAGTGAGCCGTTCTACAAAAAAATCTTCGAACATGACAGCACCTTCCTGTGTTTTTTCTAAATTATATAGTATGAGATAAGAAATGATGTTGCATATATAATCTTATAAATATTGACATAAGATATTAAATATCTTAAAATGCTTATAAATATGAATATAGTAAAAAAGAATTATTTATGCTATACCACTTTCTCTTTACATGTAACCTAAATTCCGCATTGAATTATAACGAGGAGGGGACCGGGACTTTCATATTAAACGCTTTGAAAATCGCCTTATGATTACTGGTTAATTCTGTCAGCACCTGTTTCCCGTTTTTAAACTGGATCAGACGAAGTTTCTTTAATTCGCTGTATAGTTTACTTAGCGAATATGATGAATACAGGTTTTTGTCTTCCATTATCTTCCTTATATACGAAGTGATTATGAGTGAGATAAAACCTATAAATATCCTGCCTTCCATTGCTTTGTCCGAATGGATCCGCAGTCTTTCCAGATCAAGTTCATTTTTGATGTTGTCGAAAGACTTTTCTACCACGTCCTTTGTCCGGTATATATTCAAAATATATTCAGGATCTTTACTGTCATTGGTCAGGATAACAAAGTATCCTGTCAGTTCCAGCTGTTCCCTGATGAAATCCTCTTTCCGGTGTATGTTATACGTTCCTTCCCTGTTTTTCTGGAAAGAAAAATATTTTTGTGCTTCTGTCGAGTCCATTCTGACAGTTCCGTCAACCAGCCCGTTTTCAATCCTTATTACCTTATGCATCAGCCGGTCATGTTCCTTTGCCGCTCTTTCCCTGTCATAGTAT
>OFFY01000727.1_pt1 | contig 31793 bp, 25 predicted proteins | sample 1521481 | NCBI WGS metagenome assembly OFFY01 (sample SAMEA3504117, study PRJEB24116) | mouse gut metagenome | biome: mouse gut; feature: mouse-associated habitat; material: faeces | place: Denmark | collected 2011
ACCTGCATTAAAGGCGTCGGAGGCCTTCGTTCTATCCATTAGACTACGGATGCAATTATTACAAAATTGTTACATCACTCTGACTATAATATCACAAAATATTTAATATGTCTACCATAAATTCATGGAATTTTTTAGAAAATAATTTTAATCCTTTTTTGGTTTGTATCATAGTAGTAAAGACTGTCAGAAAGGACTTCTTCCGGCACCAGTTCCGCATCGTTGATATCGACGATCATTTGCTTAAATTCTTCGGCCGTACCCATACCGATATCCGCCACCAGAATCACCTCATGAACTGAGCTGGGAAAAATGTAATATCCCCCGGGTCCTTCTTCTGTCGCCGCTTCCAGTACATCCCGATATATCATGGCGGCAGCTCCCTGGGTTCTCCTGTTATTGGTCAGTATCTTCATGGGGATCTCCCGCAAAAGGGCTTCCTCCTCTTCTTCCCAGTCCAGCATCGAACCTACAGAACCGCATATCCAGGGAAAAATCCTCGGCGTATTCTCTTCCGCAAGCCTGTATAATTCCGCTGTGGAAGTCTCCCACTTTTCCAGGTGGGAATTGTAAATGGGAATCGTCCCTTCGCCCAGCATCTCCCCGCTATATGCATAATAAAAGCAAATTGCCAGATCTAAAAACTCAATATGCGGTATCTCTTCCAGCAGTTCCTCGTTTCTCTTCCTACCGATCAGGCGGTAACAGATCCTGTCTTTCACCTTCTCAAAGGAATCAAAGAAGTTGATATCGATTCTGTTCCTGGGCGCTTTCTTCCAATACAGGGAAAGCAGCTTGCGGATCACTGCGGCAAATGCCGTCCCCGATTCATACTTCTCCAGGAAACCGTCCAGATAAATCGCCGGCGCCACATTCTGTCCCTGTGACAGTATAATCAATCCATGAAGAACAATCCCGTTATTCTTTCTTATTTCCTGCAGCTCAACCTGATATTCTCTGCCCAGCTGCCTCTGCACTGCCTTGCAGACTTTTTCTGCAAATTCTTTTATTTCCATACAATGCCTCTTTCTGCGCTGTCCCGAATCAGTCAGGAACGTACGCAACAGCGCCTGCGCACACTCCGCAGGGTAGAGGCTGGCATTGTATTCGCCTTACAAGCTTTTCTATATACAGATAATGGGAAAACAACAATTCCTCTCAGGAACTGCCGGAAAACAGAGGCACTTCCTTATACGCGCGACAGATATTCTCCTGTCCTGGTATCGATCTTGATCTTGTCGCCCTGGTTTACAAAGAGAGGGACATTCACCTGCGCTCCGGTCTCTACTGTGGCCGGCTTGGATGCGCCTGTGGCTGTATCTCCTTTAAAGCCAGGCTCTGTATCCGTGATCTCCAGTTCTACAAACAGAGGCGGCTCCACGGAAAATACGCTCCCGTTATGAGAACAGATCTTGCACATCTCATTTTCCTTCACAAACTTCAGGGCATCTCCCACCGTATCCTGATTCAATGCAATCTGCTCATAATTCTCCGTATCCATGAAATAAAACAGATCACCGTCTGCATACAGGTACTGCATATCTTTTCTATCAATACGCGCCTGAGGGCATTTCTCAGTGGGGCGGAAAGTCTTCTCTACTACGCCGCCGTTCTTCACATTCTTCAGCTTCGTTCTCACGAAAGCCGCACCCTTTCCAGGCTTTACATGCTGGAATTCAATGATCTGATATACATTATTATCGTACTCAATCGTAATACCATTTCTGAAATCACCTGCAGAAATCATATTAATGTTCCTCCTAATTTTCGTTCACAACTATAACTCTTGTCTAGTTTAATATAAACAAATACAAATTTCAACTGTTTTTGAAAAAAAGTTCAAAAAATCTGTTATTTCCCGTTTAAAATAAAGTCTATGGCATGCAGATAGCCCTCCAGTCCCTGTCCGTAGATCTGTCTGTCGCATACTGGAGCCGTCACGGATACCTTTCGGAAGGGTTCCCTCGCGGTAATATCCGAAATATGTACCTCTGCCTTGGGCACCGTAATGCTGGCGAGCGCATCCCGAATGGCATAGCTGTAATGTGTATAAGCCCCCGGATTGATGACAATGCCCTCCGTCCCGTCAAAATAGGCTTCCTGAATCCTGTCGATAATCGCTCCTTCATGATTGCTCTGAAAAACCGTAATATCGTTTCCCGTCTCCGAAGCTTTCTTCTGAATCAGATCCAACAGATATTGATAGTCCTGTGTCCCATAGATACGCTTCTCCCGGATGCCCAGGAAATTCAGATTCGGCCCGTTGATCACCAAAATTTTCATCTTATCCGCTTCCTTTCCGATTCTGTCCAGGATTTCGTCTATATCCACATCATCCGTATCCAGGGTCAGATCTGCACAGCTCTCATAAACCTGACTTCTCTCTGCCATCAGGCTTTTGATCCTTTCCAGCGGATCTTCGCACTGCAGCAGCGGCCTGCCGGTATCCCCTTTCAGACGCTCATACACTGTCTCCGGACGTGTTCTCAAATAGATCACCCTTCCCAGCTGCCGCAAAAGCAATCTGTTCTCCGGCCGGACCGGCGTACCTCCCCCCACGGAAAAGATGTATCCGCGTTTCCGGTTTAGAAGTTCCTGCAGCAACGCCGTCTCCTGCTCCCGGAAATAAGCTTCTCCTTCCTCGGAAAAAATAGCCCCCACCGTGCGCCCCTCTCTGCGCTCAATGATTTTATCCGTATCCTCTACCGGCATACGAAGTCTGTAGGAAAGCCGCAGACCCACCGAAGTCTTCCCGCTCCCCATAAAACCTGTCAATATAATATTCTTCTGTCTCATCACGCCTGTCTCCACTTCTGTCTCTCTTCTCACGAAAGGCCCATAGCCCGCTTCATCTCCTCATAGGCCTGCTCTGCCAGATTTCGGTCCACCCGCGCGCCTGTCCAGAGCTCATAGGCAATGATGCCCTGGTACAGCAGCATCTTCAGTCCGTTGAAGGCTCTGCCGCCGCTTTTTTTCACCAGAGACATAAACCTGGTCTCGGCGGGATTGAAAATCAAATCATACCCCGTGCAGATCTTCTCATAAAAAGCGCCGTCCTCAATAACGGCCTCCTCCGTCTTCGGGAACATTCCCACATTGGTGGCCTGTATGGCGAGATACCCATCTCCGGGCAGAGACGCATATGTCCCCAGTTCCCGGGCTGACGCCAGCCGTCTTCCGGTCAATACATTCACCTCTTTTGCTATTTTCTGCGCCTTTTCGGCGGTACGGTTCAGTATGACGATCTGTTCCGCCCCTTTTTGCGCAGCCAAAATGGCCACAGCCCTTGCCACGCCTCCGGCTCCCAGAATCAGCACCTTCTCTCCTTCTATGGCAACTTCATCTCTGCACATGGCGCGGTAAAGGCCGGGCATATCCGTATTATAGCCCTTGAATCCTCCCTCCACTCGCACCAGGGTATTGACCGCCCCTATCGTCTCCGACAACGGGTCCAATTCCTTCAGCCAGGGAATTACCTCACTCTTGTATGGTACTGTCACATTCATCCCCAGCAGGTTCAGGGCATAAGCCCCCTTCACCGCCTCCTCCACCTGTCCCTTCGGCACGCGGAACGGCACATATGTCAGATTCTCTCCCAATGCCTCCGCCAATGTATTATGAATGGCTGGGGACATGGTATGCTCCACCGGATTCCCCATCACCCCGCAGATGCGGGTGTAACCGTCTATTTTCATATGCTGCCTCCTGCCTGCAACGGGGTGCCGCTTAGGCGGCTCCCGCCGCTCTTTCCTTCTTCCGCTTCTTTACGTTTTTCCCGGCATCTTCCCTGCCGGAAACCCCTCCTGAGCCAGCCTCTTTCTCCGGACTTTAAACCCTTCCCGTGCTTGTCTGCTTCCTTTATCTGCGCAGACTTGCCTTGACCGGTCTGCTTTCCTTGCGTTCACAGGCTTGTCCGTTTTCCCTGCCTCCTGTGGTAGAAAAAAAGGACGATCCACTCCAGGCGGCGCTTCAGGACAATCTGGATTTCTTCCCTGGGATGGATGGGCTTCACCAGGAAAGTCAGGATTCCCGCCTTCTTCGCCCCCCACACGTCCGTGAAAAGCTGATCTCCCACAAAAAGCGTGCTCTCCGGCCCTGTCCTCATCAGCTCCATCGCCTTCTCATAGCCCGCCCTGCCGGGCTTGCCCGCCTTGTAAATATATTTCGCCCCTACCGCTTCGGCGAAGCTTTTTACCCTGGGTTCCTTATTGTTCGACAAAAGCAACATTTCAAAGCCTGTTTCCCGAAGCTTCCCGAACAATGCCTTCGCCCTTTCATCCGCAGGCGCACCATGAGGCACCAATGTATTGTCAATATCAAATATAATCCCCCGTAATCCTCTCTCATAATAATCCCCGTAATCGATCCCATAAGCGCTTTCCGCTTCCAAGTCCGGGTAAAATCTTTCCAACATAACTATCCCTCCGCAGGCTCCTGCCTCTGCCCGCCCTGTCCCGCAGGCCGGCGCCGTTTCTCAGCCATTCTTTTGTCCATTCGGGTATACTGTCCCCGCCGACCGCTGTTGCCTCATTGCAATTTGTGCAAAATTCCCTTATACTTCTCCGGCTGCCTGTTGTCTGGATGACGTTTCATCGCAGCTCTTTGGCAAATTTTCCTATGCTTCTCTGGCCGCCTGTCAGTGGAGCTGAGTTTCATGCTCTCCGCAACCCACGCCCCGCAGAGGCTGCGCGATTCCTCTACCACTATAGCACGCTCCGCAGGTATATTTCAAGTGCGTTTCTATCTTTTCCATCCGAAACCGGTCATCTGGTATACCATGTTCTGCTCCCGGCAGAGCAGCCGGCTGTCACTGCTTTTGAGGGCAATCCCCCACTGCTCCCCACCCGGCGGCTCCCCCGGGCTGTACCTGCTGTTCATCGCACTGCCTTTAGACAGTATGCCGAATTATATTTTATCTGCAAAAAAAGTCAAAGACTCGGCCCGCAAGGTATAAACACACAAAAAGAGCTGTCATATGACGGCAGCTCTTTCTTCTTTGGAATCGATACTTCTCTCGTTTATCTGGCTGAAACATACTTATGCAGCGTCTTCCTCACCGCTCCCGAGCCTGCGAACAGCTCTGCAGCCATCCCCTCGATACGTTCGCCCAGTCCGGCGGCATACAGATCCACCCCAAACACATCCTGGCGGCTGTACAATGTCTTCAGGCAGGAGAAGTCCTGCTCTCCTTCCTTCACCTCCAGAGGTGCCACAATCGCACGCAGCTCCTCCAACAGTGGATCAGATGACGGCTCAAATTCCCTGCCCGTATCGTCAACGCCTTTCAAATAACGCGCATATCCCGCCAACACCAGAGGCAGCAGCACCAGCTCGTCCATATTTAAGCCTCTTGCCTGGTAAGCCTTGATGGTCTCCCCGAAACGGATAGGAATCTTCTGGCTTGTATCCGTGGCGATCCGCTGGGGCGCATCCGGCATGAAAGGATTGGGCAGGCGGCGGTTCAGCACCGCATCGATAAATTCAGCAGGCTTCAGCACGCCGGGATCCACCACCACAGGCATGGCTTCGATATGGCCCAGCTTGGTAATCAGCCCCCTGATATCCTCATCCTCCATCTCCGCAGAGATCAGGTTATAGCCCAGAACACAGCCGTAGATGGACATGGCCGTATGCAGGGGGTTTAAGCAGGTACAAACCTTCATCCGCTCCACCTTGTCCACGGTCTCCCTGTCCACGTACAGCACACCGCCCAGTTCAAGAGGCGGACGTCCGTTGGTATAAGCATCCTCGATGACCAGGTACTCTGTCTCCTCCGCGTTGACGAAGGGAGCCGTATAGGTGCGCTTGTCAGTAATGATGGTGTAATTGTCTTCAAACCCGTCCTCCGCAAGCATTTTCTGCACCTTCTCGTCGGGACGGGGTGTGATCTTGTCAATCATGCTCCAGGGATAGGTAACCTTCTGAGGATCCTGCACATAGGCCAGGAACTCCGGCGGAACCAGCCCTTCCTCCTCCCATCTGGTGGCATAAGCAATGACGGCCGCCTTCACCTTGTCGCCGTTGTGGGAACAGTTATCCATACTCTGCAGGGTCAGGGGCAGCGCTCCCGCCAGGAAACGCTCATACAAAAGCAGTGTTACCTTCCCCATGATCAGAACCGGCGCAAGCCCTCTCTCCAGATCGGCGGGCGCTACAGCGTAGCCCTTCTCCGTGATGGTGAAGGAGATCATCTGAAGGCTGGGATTGCAGAAAATCTCTGCAAGCCGCGCCCAGTCCTCGCCAAACTGCGCATCCGCCTTCAGGCTCTCCGTGACGGAGGCGATCACCTTCTTCCGGATAGTGCCGTCAGACTGAAGGCATACCAGCAGACTTAAATTGTCATAAGGCCTGTAAGCCTTATCAATAATCTCGAAATCAAACCCCTCCGCAACTATGACTCCCCGGTCATATTTCCCGGAATCCAGCGTCTGCTGCAATATAGCCGCCGGGAACGCACGGAACAGGTTCCCCGCCCCGAAGTGCACCCAGGCAGGCTCCTCATGAGTCTTCTTCCTCACCGCTTCAATGTCAAACTGCGGCATCTGATAACCTTTTTCAACCCACTGGGGATCGATTTCCTTTTTGATGTCTATCAATTTCATGATGAATCAACTCCTTTTCCTGGAGCCTTCCGCAAAGGCGTTCTCTTTCGCCGGAAAACGGCTTCCCCGCCGTCTTGCAGAGGGCTTCCTGTTTCAACTGCTGTCATTATACCGTGCTGCCCGGCCTTTAAAACGTCTTTATCCCTCTTCCGTGCTTCGCGGCAGTAAGGCCCTCAATGCTTATCCAGTTTATCCAGCATATCCCAGATACCCCACATATACATGATGCCCAGGGCGCGGTCATACAGTCCGTATCCGGGACGCACGTTGCCGGGGCCCTCATTCCACAGATGGCGCCCGTGGTCAGGACGGATATAGCCGTCAAATCCGCAGTCATGGTAAGCCTTGACGATATCCAGGATCCCGGTGTCGCCGTCGCAGTCTCTGTGGCTGGCCTCCGAGAAATCACCGTTTTCAAAATGCTTCACATTGCGGATATGGGCGAAAGCGATTCTGTCGCAGTGCTTACGCACGATATCGGCCACATTATTCTCCGGATTCGCGTTCAGGCTTCCGGAGCACAGGGTCAGGCAGTTGTAGGGATCGTCCACCATCGCCAGGAATTTGTCCACGGAAGCCGCATCCACCAACAGGCGGGGCAGGCCGAAGATATCCCATGGCGGATCGTCCATGTGGATGGCCATCTTGATATCGCACTCATGGCACACCGGCATCAACTGCTCCAGGAAGTATTTCAGGTTCTCCCACAGCTTCTCCTTGGTCACAGGCTTATAGGCCTCAAAGAGCTCGTCCAGTTTCGCCATACGCTCCGGCTCCCACCCGGGGAAGGTCAGCCCATGGAGATTATTCAGAATATAGTCCGCCATCTCCTTAGGATCGTCGTGAATCTTGCCTGCCTCGTAATACAGGGCCGTGGAACCGTCCCCCACAGGATGGAACAGATCGGTTCTGGTCCAGTCGAATACGGGCATAAAATTGTAACAGATTACCTTGACGCCGAACCTGGACAGATTGCGGATGGTCTGGATATAGTTCTCGATATAGCCGTCCCTGGAAGGCAGGCCGATTTTGATGTCGTCATGAACATTCACGGACTCCACCACATCCATGTTAAAGCCGTAAGGCTCCAGCTGTTTCTGCACTTCCGCAATCTCTTCTACTTCCCAGACTTCCCCGGGCATTTTGTTGTGCAGTGCCCATACGATACTGGTCACGCCCGGAATCTGCTTAATGTCCGAAAGCTTGATGCTGTCATTGCCTTCACCGTACCAGCGAAAGCCCATTTGCATTCCCATATAATGATACCCCTCCTGTCTTCTTTTTCTTTACAGGACACTGCGGTATTCTCTCCGCCATGTCCTGTAAGTACTTACAATTCCTATTTTAATACCATAAAATTAATTTTGCAAGTTTATATAACTAATTTTTACAGCCAGGCTGGGTTTTTTACAGCCAGGCTGGGTTTTTTACAGCCTTGTGTCCCACACCCCGCAGAAGGAATCCACCGGATCCTGTCCCACGAAAGCTTCCGCTCCGGTGGTGAGCTTGTCAACCAGCGCGTCGAAGGTGCTGTCCAGCACATCATAGGTATTGATATAAGTCCGCGCCTGAGGAATGTCCGCCAGCACGAAGGGCTGCTTTGTCCCGATGACGATGACCGGAAGCTCATACACATACCAGGGTATCTCCCCGCCGCCCTTGGTCATTCCGAAGGAAGGCCTTGCCACAGGCTGGAATCCGCCCGCGATATCCACAAGCGTAATGATCAGATCCTGCTTGCCCACGAAATCTTTGATGGTATCCTTTCCCGCAAAATAGAGATTGATATTGGGCCTGCCGCCGGCCTCCGCCTCCTTCATCATCTTCTGGATGGGGCTCTCATAGATAAAGACCTCAAATCCCTTCCCTTCCAGTTTCTCCTTCAGCTTCTCCGCAGGAGATACCTTATTCTTGTGCATCAGCGAACCCAAACCCGGCGCCTCCAGGCCCTTTACATAGACGATCATGATACGTTTGTATTTCTCAGGGGTCATGGGCAGCACGTCTTTGTCCTTGTATTTCACCAAAGTAACAGACTTGTCGGAAATTTCCTTCTGCATGGCTTTATGGGCCTCGCAGCCGATAATCTCATGTACCTGTGCCTTGGGCGGAACCAGTTCCGTCTTTGCCTTCTTATGCAGTCCCATGTGGGCCTTCAGGGCAAGAATGCGGTGAAGGGCGTCGCTTAAACGTTCCTCCGTAATCCTGCCGTCCAGATACCCCTGCTTCATGGCCTCGAAATCCTCATCCATATCGTTGAAGAAGAGGAACATATCGATACCGGCGGCAATGGCGGCAGGCATCAGATCCTTACGCTTCATGCGGCAGGTCAGGCCTACCATATGGGAAGCATCGGTCAGCACCATACCGTTGAATCCAAGTTTCCCGCGCAGCAGATCCGTAATCAGCTCCTTCGACAGGGTTGCAGGCATGATATCGTCATCGGCGATCTCCGGGTTAAAATGCCTGGTATAAGCGGGCTGCATGATATGCCCTGCCATGATGGCTTCCAGGCCGTTATTGATCAGGTTTTGGTAAACCTTTCCGAAAGTGGCGTCCCACTCCTCACAACCGAAATCATTTACGCTGTTGGCCACATGCTGGTCACGGAAATCCAGCCCGTCGCCTGGAAAGTGCTTGGCGGCACAGCAAAAGCCCGGATTGGCATGGGCGCCGTCCATATAAGCTTTGGTCATCTCCGCGACTCTGTCCACGTCATTTCCGTAAGTACGGATACCGATAACCGGGTTCTCCCAGTTGTACAGAATGTCGCTGACCGGCGCGAAGGAAAGGTTGCATCCGATCGCTGCCGCTTCCTTGTTGGACATGTAGCCCAGGTTGTAGGCATACTGCACATTGCGGGTAGCGCCGATCTTTGTCTGACTGCCGATGGTAGTACCGTCCACGCAGGCGCCGTCCCCGCCGTTCTCCGTATTGCAGGCAATGATTAAAGGAATCTTACTGTTTTCCTGCAGGATGCGGTTCTGCTCATGGATCTCATCCGCAGGTCCCGGATTATAACGGATTCCGCCGATGTGGTATTTGTCCACCGTCATCTTCAGGTACTCCTCGTCCCTGCTGGAGCCCATGTTGAAGAACAGCTGCCCGATTTTCTCGTCCAGGCTCATGCCCGCAATGGTGTCCTCCACCCATTTACAGTCCTCGTCAGACAAATAAAAGGGATTCGCTTTCATGTCAACCATACTCTTTTACCTCGCTTTCTCTCTTTCATGGGCGGCAGCTTTCAGGCCGCCGCCCTGGAATTTATTTTTTATCAAACTTGATCAGTTTCGCGTTCAGGCTCTCCATGAATCCCTCCGGCATCTCGGCACCGCCCATCTTACACAGCTTCTCCGGGGTGGCTGCCTTCATCATGATCCACATTCCCTCTCCCGGGCAAACTTTTCTGCCGGTGGCAAGCATTATCGCCTCGGATACCATGGCTATGGCCTCCGGACATTTTGCGATTTCCTCCAGGGTATCACGGATGCTGTATTTCCCTTCCGGAAATTCCATGGGCGCCTTCAGATCCAGATCTCCGGCCAGCTTGAACCAGTTTGCCACACCTTCTGCCCGCTCCTTATCCTCCGGCAGCGTATAGATGGAAGGCTCCTGCTCCACCTTCTCCAGCGTCATGCTGTCTTTCACATCCCCTGCCGCCGCAGTGATGATATTGAAGCCCTCCTTCAGTGCCACCGTGAAGGAAAACACCCTGCTGCCCGTCTGCACCTCCACCGGATCTCCGTTCAGGTACAGCGTCACCCTGGGCTGATTGGAATAGACCTTGATACAGGTAGTCTCCCCCGCCCGCTGTGCATAGCGCCTGCCGCACAGATGAATCATGGGTTCCTCCGTCCAATATGCCTGATAAACGTAATAGCTGTCCTTCTTTGTCTTCCGGTCTATGGTCACCAGGCCCTTGTTGTTCCTGCCGGCCACGCCGCCCTCATCCCTGGCCGCACAGCCGAAATCGAACATATTCCACACATGACTGGACCAGATCCAGGGGCGCTCCTCCAACATCCTTGCCATATGCTCGTGGTACATGGCCTGATAATCCTCGCTGTAGTCCTTGCAGGCGGGATTCGGGCCGTGGTAGGTGATAATGCCCTCGCATCCGTATTCGGATAATCCCAAGCAGATTTCCGGGTGCACCTTATGGAAATTGTCCATCCAGGGACCGTTGTCCTCCATCTTTCCGCCGTACCAGCCGAAATAATGGTTATAACTTTCTACATCCGTAATACCGTGTACGGGGCTGTCGATAGGCGTCATAGACACATGCGCGATCGTCGTCAGGCGGGTAGGATCCAGCTCCTTGCACAACGCGTTCAGCTCCTTATGGTTCTCCACCAGCTGTTCCGAAATACCCCCGATGAGGATCTCATTGGACACGCCCCAGAAGCAGATGCTGGGATGGTTGTAGTTCTGGATGATCAGCTCCTTCATCTGGCTGATGCAGTTTAAGTGGGCTGCCGGATCCTGGTTCATGACGGTGATAAAGGGAATTTCCGCCCACACCACGAAGCCCAGATCATCGCAGGCATCATAGAAATCCTGGGAATGCTGATAGTGGGCCAAGCGGATGGTATTGGCGCCCAGCTCCTTGATCATCCATGCGTCTTCATAATGCTCTTCTCTCGTGAGGGCATTGCCCTTATAGAGCCTGTCCTGATGACGGCTCACACCCCGCAGGGGCGTCCACCGGCCGTTGATGCAGAAACCCTTTTCCGGGTCACAGGAGAAGCTTCTCACGCCCGTTCTCACCGTCACTTCGTCGTAAGTCTCATTCCTCCTCTGGAGAGTGGCTGTCACGGTATAAAGGCAGGGATCATCAATATTCCACCTCTCCGCATCCGGCACATAGACGGTTACCTTTGCGGCATCCGCAGGACGTACCGCAGAGGCTGTCTCATTTCCGTCCTCATCCCTGACAGAATACATTACCGTGAAATTCTCATCCGCGTTTTTCACCCAGGAAACCATCTCGAAAGTAGCTCCGCCGCTCTCGCAAGGCTTCGGCGTCACCTGCAGCCCGGGACCTCCATAGTACTCCAGGTCAAAATGTGTATTCGGCACACTGATCAGGTTCACGCCCCTGTACAGGCCGCCGTAAAAGGTAAAGTCAGCCGCCTGGGGATAGACGCTGTCCTTATTTTCATTGCTGCAGGCCACTACCAGAAGGTTTTCTCCCTCTTCCCTGCACAGTCCGGTGATATCCGCCCGGAAGATAGAATACCCTCCCTCATGGTAGGTCACCTCGCTGCCATTGACATAGACCGTAGCCTGCTGCCCTGCCGCCAGGATCTCCACAAAAACCCGGCCGCCGCCCAGAGGCTGTCTGGGAGTCTCAAAGCTTCTGGCGTACCAGCATCTGCCCCGGTAATACTCGCCGTTGCCGTCATGCCCGTCCACCGCGTTCCAGGTGTGGGGCAGATCCACTCTCTGCCATGCCAGGGGCAGTTCGTCGGGCAGCCCCACGTCCTCTCTCACAAATCTCCAATCCTGATTCAAACCAATTACTTTACGCATTCTATTCCTCCATTCTCATATCCTTTTACATCGGCGCGGCCGGTTCCTGTTCTTTCCGCTTCCGCGCTGACGGACTTGCCTTGCTGATTTATTCCGCAAACCTGCAGACATTTGGTACTGAAATCCACAAATTACCTCATAGTAATATAACCGTTTTCATCCGCCTTAACCGGATATACCTCCATAAAATCCGTCACCAACATAATCAGCGGAATCCCGGTCCAGAAAAACAGAGTTTCGCACAAAGCCAGAACCCTCCTCCCCTGATACCAACGGTGCCCTCCAAACCATCCGGTGAACAGCATCAGGAGAAGATATGACTTTTTCCGGAAAGTATGGGGAACCTTTTTGCTGTCATACCAATTCATCAGACGCCAGATGGGTCCCCACACGCCATAAGTATTTTCCCGCATTCCCGCCGCACGCTGGGCCGCCTGCATCTCATAATCCAAGTCCGTCAGCGTCTTCTCCCCCTCCATGCCCATATCCTCCCGGGACATGATGGGTGCGCAGGCTTCTTCCTTCTGTGATGTTTCCGCAGACAGACGTTTCTTCCTGTATTTCCCCTTTGCCATATCATCCTCCATCTGTTTTGTGCGCTCTCCCGCATAGTGCAGACCCCGCAGGAACACGCCTGCGGGGCCGGTTTTAGTCGAAGGTACCTGCGCTTCCCTATGCGCTCTTTGCCGCCTTCGCCTTGATGCGTGCAACCTCTTCCTGAATCTCCGCCATCTTCTCCTTAGTCAAAGGATAGAACTTCATTGCCACCACATTCAGGATCCAGCCGACAGCAGGCATCCCCAGGAAACAGATAATGGTGCAGACCAGCACTCCCGTAGTGTAAGGATCCTCCTGGGTAGGCAGAGTACTGGTATAACCGATCACCGCATAGATTGCGGCAACGATGGTGGTTGCCAGGGAAGAAATCAGCTTGTCAACAAAGGAGAACAACGTGCCCATCAGGCCCGGAACGTAACGACCGGAACGGTAAACCTCATAGTCGGCGCAGTCCGCCGTCATGGGGATAACGATATTGCCGGACAGGGATGAGAATCCCTTCATCAGGATATACACCAGAATATACGCCAGACCGAACAGGCTCCAGTTCGCCCCTCTGAACAGATTCCCATAGGTCTCCGGCTTCGTCAGGGAGAACGTAGGCCATGCGGCTCCCGCACCGTTGGCGAAGCAGATCAGAAGCCCCAGAACCACCGCCGTAGCCAATGCGCCGTAAGTACCTACCACCAGACATTTCTTCTGGCCCATCTTGCGGGCGATCTTGCCGATGCCGAAGATGCCGATCAGGGCAATGGGGATGGATGTAATAGCCGATACGGAACCGTTCAGGGCAAAATTGCCGAAGATGATGCCGTAGAGAGCCATGGTCACCGCCGAATTGGAGGTACAACTCATGGCCAGCTTATCGGAGGATGCAGCCACCACAAGCATCTGGATGCCGCGGTTATGGGCCAGCACATCCGCGTAGTCGCGGAAAGAAATCTTCTCCGCTTTACCGGTACCGAAGTACTTCACATTATCCTTGCGGGACAGGCCGATGATGGCACAGACCGCGAACACAGCCGCAAGAGCGCCTACCACCAGCTGTGCAAAACACCACAGCTCCGGATTGTAGAAGCCGGACAGGGTCTGGACGCCGTCTGCTTCCGTGATGACATTGGCAAGATTGGGACTCTTCTCCACAAGCGCCGCAATCTTGTCAGCCGCCGTAGCACTGGACAGGGTGAACTTCGGCAGCAGCGTACTGGACAGGAATACCGGCCAGAACAGGCTCATCAGCAAGATATTGTACACAGAGTCGAACATGGAGAAAATAGGCCTCTGCTCCGGGTCATTGGTCAGACAGGTCTGGGCCGACTTGGTGACCACGCACTGGCAGGTATAGCCCACTATGTACACCATATAGATCAGGATGAACGCAATAAATCGCCCTCCGGAGGGAATCAGGGGGATGAAGCGGAACATGCAGAACGTCATCCCGAACAGGATTACCTGACCTGCCACAATGAACGGCCTGTTCTTGCCGAATTTCGTGTTGGTATTGTCCACCACCATGCCCACGAAAGGATCCGTGACGCCGTCCCATATCCTCATGATCGTAACGATGGAGCCGGCCAGCACGGCCCCCACCCCCACGATACCTACCAGAAAGTAGGATATCGAGCCCACTAGCATCATGTACGCGTTGGTGGAGGTGTTGTTCAGCGCATAAAACGCGATTTCCCACAATTTCGCGCGATGCACGCCTTTTTCTTCCAATGGTTTACTTGCCATAACTTATTTTCTCCTTTCATCCTTTTACAGAATGCGCGCCATTTTGTTACTATCTATTTTACAGTCAATATTTACTTTTTGAAAAGTGAAAATTTTGAGGTTTTTATGGATTTTTTTATGGTTATTTATTTTTTGGTTATTCTTTTTATTAATATTTTTCATTTTCCATTGTTTAATAGTAATTTTTTTGTCAGTTTTCGACGATACAGGCACTATCCTCATATGATAAATATTATCGGCACAAAATATGTTTCCTGACAAAAATCCATTGATTTTCATACCATAATGCTATAAGATGAAAGAAAAAGCGCCTCCGGGAAAGGAGTGCTCTAGACAGGAATCATTTTTATGGAAAATACAGTATTCGATTTTATCCGGGAGCTTCTGTCTTCAGGAGGCATCCCCTATCATTATGTCACACTTCCCTGCCAGGATTGGGACTGGATGGATCTGGGACTGCGCAGCAGGCTTCTTGGATTGGAAGGACAGTCCCTGAATATGAATCGGTATTTTGAAAATCTGGAAGACTATACCCTGTACCACTATATGGATTTTTTCCAATGCAATTATTCGGTGTTCAGCCTGCCGGGAGATAACCGTTCCATGGAGGAATCTTATTTCATGAAAGAGATTGGTTCCTCAGAAGATGACTGTTCCATGGAGGCAAATCTCCACATGGGAGAATACCTTTCTGCAAATAGCGGTACCCCCGTTTCGGATTCCCCGGCTGCGGATCCGGTTTCGGCAGAGCATTTCCCTGACAAAGCTGATAATTCTGCCGGGGCAGGAACTTCTGTCAGGCAATTTCTGGTAATCGGGCCTGTGCTGTTTGAGGCCTTCCATGGGGAGCGCTACGAAAGTCTGTTCCAAAGCCTGGACATGCCCCCCCGCCTTAAAGACCCCCTGCGCAGCCACTATCAGAACATACCGGTGATCGGTTCTTCCTCCTATTATGAAAATCTGATGTGTGTGTTCGCCCGTTTTCTTTTCCGAAAAAAACCATTCCGGATCGTTTTTGGAAGCGAAGGGGATCTGGAGAATCTGCGCCTCCACTACAGCGGGATCTCCCGGGTGCCGGAACAACCCTTTCTGAATGTCCAGTATATCGAGAAACGCTACGATGCCGAGAACCTGATCTTCAATGCCATTGGACACGCCAATGAGGCCCAGGCCATAGAAGGCCTCCGTAAGCTGATAGACGCCGGGATCCCTCCCAGGCTGTCCAACAATCTTCGGGATAAAAAGGACCTCACCATCACGCTCAATACTCTGATGCGAAAAGCGGCGGAACTGGCCGGAGTACATCCCATCCATATCGACAGCTTTTCCAATCGGAGCATCCAGCAGATCGAGCAGCTGGCCAGTATTGAACAATGCCGGGCCCTCCAGCGCAAGCTTGCACTGGGCTATTGCCGCCTGGTCAAAAAATACAGCCTCAAGGGTTATTCCCTGCCTATCCAAAAGGCAGTCACCTATGTCACCACCGACCTGAGTGCGGATTTAAGCCTGAAGGCCCTGGCCAAGCGGCTCAATGTGACCTCCAGCTACCTCTCCTCTCTGTTCCGCAAGGAGATGGGCATGACACTGACGGATTATGTGAACCAGCAGCGCATCGCCCATGCCCAATATCTGCTGCTCAACACTAGTGTGCCGATTAAGGCCATTGCGCAGCAATGCGGCATTGCCGACCTGAACTATTTCGTCCGTATGTTCAAGCGGGCCGCCGGAGTCACGCCCAAGGTCTACCGGGATACCGCTCTCAACAGCCAGCAGTTGGGAATCATCCTCGGTTATCAGGAAAATGACCGGAACACTTCAGAAAAATAGCTTTTGCCGATTACCTTAAAATTATGCTGAAAAACCATAATATCTTCTCTGGCTGTTTTTCAACATTTCCCTTAAACTGGAAATAGTTATCAGATATTTTAGGAATACAGATTCCCGGTGACGCATTCCTTTCGCGGCCGGAAATTCTCTGCCCATGTCCGGGTGCCGGGCAGGGCAGATGCGGAACTAATAAAAGGAGGGACAAAATGGCAAACAATCTCACAGATTACCAAAAACAAAAGGACTTTCTCGTCTGCGTAGACAGCGACGGCTGCGCCATGGACACCATGGATGTGAAGCACATACGGTGCTTCGGTCCCTGTATGGTGACAGAATGGAAACTGGAACAATGGCGTGAAGAAATTCTGACCCGCTGGAATGAAATCAATCTCTACACCATGACTCGTGGAATCAACCGCTTTAAAGGATTGTCCATGTCTCTGAAAGAAATCGATGGAAAATATCAAAAAATCGATGACCTGGATACCTTGACGGAATGGGTGGAACACAGCCCCGAGCTGTCAAATGATGCCGTCAAACGCGCCATCGTACAAAATCCTGACAGTCCCATTCTGAAAAAGGCCTTAAATTGGAGCCTTGCGGTCAACGAGTCCATCAACCAGCTTCCTGAATCCGAAAAGCTCCCTTTCCAAGGTGTGAAGGAGGCATTGGCCTATGCACATCGGTATGCGGACGTAGCGATAGTGTCCAGTGCCAATCTGGGAGCCGTATTGGATGAGTGGAAGCTTTACGGACTATTGGAGCACACTGATATCGTCCTGGCCCAGGATGCCGGCAGCAAGGCTTTCTGTATCGGAGAATTGTTGAAAAAAGGCTATACGCCGGATCATGTGCTCATGTGCGGCGACGCTCCCGGGGACCAGGATGCTGCCCGTAAAAACGACGTATTCTACTATCCTATCCTGGTAAAGCATGAGAAGGAAAGCTGGGAGGAATTTTGCTCTGAAGGGCTGACCCATCTGCTGGACGGCACCTACGGCGGAGACTATCAGGAGAAAAAGACCGCGGCATTCCTGAATAACCTGGGCGGAAGCCTCTGATATGGTCTCCCCCTTCGTTTTATCAGAAAATGTGCAATATTGATTTACGATTTCTTATTATAGGACAGCCGGTTCGTGCAGGCATATTTATATAAATGCCATCCATTTCCCGGCTGCCCTGCATTTGTCATAACAGCTCTGAACTATCTGAAATATTCCACACCCGACTCGAAAATCCGGATATCCTGTTCCCCATAGATATTCATGGCCACAGATGCGCCGCGCCTCTCGGAATGGGCCATCTTGCCAAGGCACCTTCCGTCAGGAGAAGTAATTCCCTCGATGGCGCTGTAGGAACCGTTGATATTGTACTCTTCATCCATGGACACATTGCCCTCCTGATCGCAATACCTGGTTGCCACCTGGCCGTTTGCAAACAGTCTGTTGATCCATTCCTTCGGCGCCACAAAACGTCCTTCTCCGTGAGAAGCCGGATTGCAATAGACGCCTCCTAAAGCAGCCTTCTGCAGCCAGGGAGACTTGTTGGAGACCACCTTGATATACGCCATCTTGGAAATATGTCTGTTGATGGTATTGAATGTCAAAGTAGGTGAATCTTCCTTCTGTCCCACAATCTCTCCATGGGGCACCAGTCCCAGCTTCACCAGCGCCTGGAATCCGTTACAGATCCCCAACGCCAGGCCGTCTCTCTCCTTCAGAAGCTTCGTGACAGCCTCCGCCATCCTGGCATTCCGGAAAGCCGTAGCAAAGAATTTCGCGCTTCCGTCCGGTTCATCGCCTGCGGAAAAACCGCCGGGAAACATGATAATCTGCGCCTGCCCAATAGCCTTCTCGAATTCCGCCACCGATTCACGGATGTCTATTGCGCTTAAATTGCGGAACACCTTTGTAACCACATCCGCCCCTGCACGTTCAAAAGCCCTGGCAGAGTCATACTCGCAGTTGGTTCCGGGAAATACCGGAATAAACACTGTGGGCCTGGCCACTTTATGCTTACATACATATACATGCTCCGTCCTGTTTAGGCTGTCCGCAAGAGGAGTCTTCTCTGCGGAAGCTTTGGTGGCGTATACCTTCTCCAGCCGGGAAGTCCATGCCTCGAGAGCCTCCTCCAGGGGGATCCGCACATCGCCCCAGACAAGGGCCGCCTCTTCGGTAACCATACCGACTACCTTTCCATCCAGCTCCATTTCTTCCAGCAGCGCAAGCCCCTCCGCCGGAATCTCCGCCAGAATATCGCCCAGTCCGTTCCCGAACAAATCGCTTTCCGTGACCTCATCCGACAGCTTTACACCCAGGTGATTGCCGAACGCCATCTTGGCCAGGGCAGCAGCCATTCCCTTCGCATCCAGGGCATAGGCCGATACTATGCTGCCGTTTGCGGTAAGCTTATGAATTCCGTCATAAAGCCCGGCCACCGCATCATATACAGGAATATCAAAATCATCCTTCTCTATGGCAAACCGCACCAGCCTGTTCCCTGCAGCCTTCAGCTGCGGTGTCACAATCTCTTTGCTCTTTGCAATATTCACTGCAAAGGATACCAATGTAGGCGGCACATCGATCTCATTGAAAGTTCCCGACATACTGTCTTTCCCGCCGATGGACGGCAGACCGAATCCCATCTGTGCGTCATATGCCCCCAGCAGCGCCGCAAAAGGCTGGCTCCAGCGGGAAGCATCGGAGGTCATCCGCCTGAAATATTCCTGGAACGTAAACCGGATCGTCGAATAATCTCCGCCGCAGGCCACGATCTTGGCCATGGATTCCACCACCGCATATACCGCGCCGTGATAAGGACTCCAGGAGGAGAGATAGGGATCGAAGCCATAGCTCATCATGGTGACAGTGTCCGTCTTTCCCTTCAGAACGGGGAGCTTTGCCACCATAGTCTGGATCTCCGTCAGCTGATACTTTCCTCCGTATGGCATAAGCACGCTTCCCGCCCCGATAGAGGAATCGAACATTTCTACCAGACCCTTCTGAGAACATACGTTCAAATCGTTCAGAAGCGCCAGCCATGCGCCCCTGCCGTCTCCCTCCTGCAATTTATCCCCCACCTTGGACACAGCCCACTTTTGGAAATAATTCTCCTTTTCGTCAGGGATGTCTACCTTTACTTTTGTTTCCTGATGTGCTCCGTTGGTATCCAGAAATGCGCGCTTCAAATCCACGATCCGCCTGCCTCTCCAATTCAGCACCAGCCTGGGCTCCTCAGTGACCACAGCCACTTCCACCGCTTCCAGATTCTCCTGTGCCGCATAATCCAGAAAAGCTTTCACATCCTTTGGATCGATTACCACTGCCATACGCTCCTGGGATTCGGATATGGCCAGTTCCGTGCCGTCCAGACCGGCGTATTTCTTCGGCACTTTATCCAGATCCACACTCAGGCCGTCCGCCAGCTCTCCGATGGCCACCGAAACGCCTCCTGCGCCGAAATCGTTACATTTTTTGATCAGACGGCAGACTTCCTCCCGCCGGAACAATCTCTGAATCTTCCGTTCGGTAGGCGCATTCCCTTTCTGCACTTCCGCACCGCAGGTCTCGATAGACTGTTCCGTATGTACCTTGGAAGAACCTGTGGCGCCTCCGCAGCCGTCCCGCCCGGTGCGTCCGCCGAGCAAAATGATGATGTCGCCGGGATCCGAAGTTCCCCTGACCACATTCTTTCTGGGAGCGGCTCCCATAACCGCGCCGATTTCCATTCTCTTTGCCACATAATCGGGATGATAGATTTCTTTCACAAAACCGGTTGCCAGACCGATCTGATTCCCATAGGAGGAATATCCCCCCGCCGCCCCACGCACAAGCTTTTTCTGCGGAAGCTTTCCCTTCAAAGTATCTGCCACAGGCACTGTGGGATCTGCCGCACCCGTGACGCGCATCGCCTGGTATACATAACCTCTTCCGGAAAGAGGATCCCTGATCGCGCCGCCCAGACAGGTAGCGGCTCCGCCGAAAGGCTCTATCTCCGTAGGATGATTATGGGTCTCATTCTTGAAGAAAACCAGCCATTCCTCGGTTTCCTTTCTGTCTCCGTAATCCATCTCCACCGGCACCACCACGGAACAGGCGTTAATTTCATCGGATTCCTCCATGTCCTCCAGCCTGCCTTCTTTTTTCAGTTTCCGCATTGCCATCAGCGCCAAATCCATCAGACAGATAAATTTATCCTTCCGGTCCCCGAAGATCTCTTCCCTTGTATCCAGATAACTGCGATAAGTAGTCTCTAAGGGAGAACGATAATACCCCTCTCCAAACTCCACATCCGTCAGTTCCGTGGAAAAGGTGGTATGCCGGCAATGATCCGACCAATAGGTATCCAATACACGGATTTCCGTCATGGTAGGATTACGTTTTTCATCTTCTCTGAAATAATTCCTGATATGCAGAAAGTCCCTAAAGGTCATAGCCAGGGAAAGGGAATCATACAGCTCCTGCAGCCTGGCCTCTTCCATCTGGACAAAGCCGTCCAGCACAGCCACATCCGCCGGCTCTTCAAATGCAGTGATCAGCGTATCCGGTTTCACGCTGCCGGTCTCTCTGGAATCCACCGGATTGATACAATAAGACTTAATTCTGGCAAAGGCCTCCTCCGTGATATCCCCCAGAATCAGATAGGTAACCGCCGTCCGAATCACCGGCTCCTCATCCTCCTTCAGGAAACGAATACACTGTACCGCGGAATCCGCCCTCTGATCAAATTGACCCGGCAGGTATTCTACAGAAAATACTCTGGCCCCTTTGGGTACCTCTATTTCCTCACGGTACAAATCATCCACCGGAGGCTCCGAAAATACGGTGCTGCAGGCTGTCTCGAAAACATCCTGCGAAATATTCTCCACATCATACCGGATAAATATCCTTACACCTTCCGTATGGATCCCGAGAAAGCTGTCGATCTCCTCATACAATTCCTTTGCTTTTACTGCAAAAGGTTTCCTCTTCTCCACATAGATCCGTCTAACGTTTCCCATATACCCTCCATTTCACTCTGACCCTTTCACGCTCCTTGCAGAACGCTTCGGCCAGGATTTTTATCTTATCCCTGTCTTCCGGCATGCCGCACTCTCATCCCGGCAGGATATCTTCCTCTTCCACACCCAGCATTTTCAATATAAAATGGATCTCCCGATCCACTGCCTCCGCCGTAATACCGATGGTCTGGGCGGAAATCTTCAGCCCTTCCAGCACAAACATAATATTTCTGGCCATACCCCGGCAGTCCTCACAGCAAAACTCCCCGTTCTCCACACCGGTCTCAATCAGTTTCTCTATGATCCGCACCGCAGAATCAAACTGCCGCTTCAGCAAATTGCCCTTCCTCACAGGCTGTGTCTGAAAGTAAAATTCATAGATAGCCTGCGTCAGCGTATCCTCTCTCCGAAGCAGCTCTTTCTTCTGTTCACGCAGAAAGAGGATCAATATATCCGCCGCCGTAGCGTCGTCCGCAATACTGTCGGAAAACACATCGTCCGCCTCTTCGCTTTCCATCTTCATAACCTCCAGAAAAATCTGGCCGGTACTTTCAAAATACAGATAGAGACCGCCCCGGCTGATCTCACAGGCTTCCACGATATCCTTCATGGTCACCTTCTTGAAGCCTTTATCCACAAAAACTTTTCTGGCTGTCTCTAAAATAAATCTCTTCTTCTGTATCGATTTCTCTCCCATCCTGCCCCTCCAAGCAATCCCCTCATTTCTTTGTTTTATCCCAGTACTCTACGATCCTGCGCATCTGTTTCAGCACCAGAATAAAAATATTCTCCTCTACGGCCTCTCCCCACAGAGTAGCCTTTGTCCTTCCCCCCAATACATACCTGGACAAAATCCCCCTGAGAATATCCCACTCCTTAAGCTGCGCCGAAGCAATCACTCTCCGCTCATCCTCATGGGTCTTAATCCTGTTGCGGGAATATACATAATCGTAATTCCGATCCATCAAAGCCGAATCGGAAGCTTCCTTCACAAATTCCAGCAGCGTGGCATCATATACGGGAAACGTGATGGAATTGCGGTCAATTCCCTGTCCCCGGTAATTCCGGCTGGCCGCTTTCCCCGCATTGCGTTCCATCCACGGCAGATATTTCAAAAGAGGCTCCAGCATCTGCCGGTATTCCTGTACAATTTGTTGTCGATCCAGTTTCTCGTCCATATACAGCATCCCATCCTTTGACCAGTACTCTCTTTAACAAAAAATGACACATATGTAATTTATTTTAACATAATTTTTCAAAATGTACAGCAAAAGAAAAAACAAATGCTATAAAAATTTGCAAAATTTTTTTGTCGAAAAATGAAAAAAACTATTGACAACTCATACCCTCCTGGATATAATATAAATGAATTCCCCTTTTATAGGCGAAAGCACTTGTGAGACTCTTGCAGGTGCTTTTGTCATTTTTAGGCATTCAGGATATCCTGACCGGTCTCGGAGCGCATTTTCTCCACAATTCCTGCGGGATTGTGTTCCATCTTAAGCATCATATCCAATGCGGTAAGCAGCAATCTGTATTGTTTATACCGGTTCATCTCCTCCGGCCGATCCATATACAGCTTAAAATGATCCACCTGCCAGACCAGAATATCTGCCAGCGTGTATCCCATGATCTGATATTCGCACAAAAACCTGCCATAATCATGATAATAGGATAGCTCCCGCAGCAATCCCGCCGACTGCCTGATCCCCTGCCACAGCCGCTTCCCGTATGCCGGCTCCATACCGGCCCGGACTGTCAGCCCGTCCACATATTCCTCCAAAATCTTCAATGCCTTCTCCAGTTCTTCCCTTTTATCCATATCGTTTTCCTTTCCGGCTTTTGTCACTGTCTTCCCACCGGCAGACCTGCAACAGAAAGCCACCTCAAATATCACAGCAGATTCTTTTCCATCCGCTGTGTCGTCTGATCCTTTTCCAGTGATTTCTACGTCCTACGATTATCACCCGATTTGAGCAAGATTCTCCGCTACCTTTAGAAATTTATAAGAAAAAAGAAGTGCCAATAATGTTATAAAAGTAACATCACTCAACGCTTCTCTTTTGCAGCAGGGGAAGAGAGGATCGAACTCCCATCAACGGTTTTGGAGACCGCCGCACTACCATTGTACTATTCCCCTGTACATCGGCTCACCGACGAAAAGTATTATAACACAACTTCGGGGTGAGAATCAAGTACATTTTTAAAAAAAATTTGCCGTGAAAAAAAATTTACAATGCAATTTTTTACACTACTCCCGCAGCAAAATATCATGATTCACCGTCTCATAAAATAGTCGCCGAAATTCCCTCGGATCTCCGGTCTGGCCCAGAGCCCACATCACCTTAGTCACAGTGGCCTCCAAGGTCATATCGTAAGCTTCCATCAGGCCGAATTCCTCCTTGATCACTTTCCCCACACGATACACTTCCATATCACTGCCCTCATGAGTCACCTGGGTGGCCATCATAACCAGCTTCCCCGCATCCGTCCACCGGCGGATCTCCGGGTAAAATGGCACATTTCCGTACTCCGGAAATCCGCCCACGCCGAAAGCCTCTATGACTACTCCGTCATAATAAGGAAACAGATGCTTTAGCACGGTGCCGTCCATGCCGGGCATCAGCTTTAAAAGCAAAATCCGCTCATTCAATCTGTGAAAAAAATGTACTCCACCACCGCTTCTGTCCTTGTCATCCACGTAGAACAATACCCTGCCGTCCCGGATCACGGCTTTATTAGGATAATTAATACTGGAAAAGGCATCAAAACTCTTGGAACGCTCTTTCTTGGCCCGTGTGCCGGCTATCACACTGCCGCCGAAAACAATATTCACCCCATGGGCTTTCGGCTCCGCGGCAAAGCGCAGACTGTCCAGCAAATTGGTTCTGGCGTCCGTCACAGGCAGATCGATGGGCTTCTGCGAACCTGTCAGGACAATGGGCTTTTGACTGTTCTGTACCAGATAGGACAGCGCTGCAGCCGTAAATGCCATCGTATCGGTACCATGGCTGATTACGAATCCGTCATATCGTGAAAAATGCAATTCAATCAGAGCCGCCAGTTCCAGCCAATGTCTGGCATAAATATTGGTGCTGTCCAAGCTAAACGGCTGCACCACATCCACGCTGCAGAAATCTCTGTATTCCTCCACATATTGTAACAGTTCCCCTGCTCCGATCACAGGGGAAAGCCCTTCTTTGGTAGAACCGGATGCAATGGTTCCTCCTGTTGCTATCAGCAGTATCTTCTTCATCTTTACACTCCTTGTAAACCCTCTGCCCTGTCCCGGGAAATGCGGCAGTACAGCCGCATTTCCCTATTCCGTCTCCGTGACCATTCCCTCGTCCGAAATCCGCACATTAACAGAGATTTCCTCCAGAAAATCATAGATTCTGCGCTGTTCTTCCAAAGCTTTGGCATATACGGTCCTGTATCCTGACTGTACCGCCGGAATCACCTCTACCTCCAGCGCCGTCCCCCGTTCATCTCCGGAAAAATGCAGCTGCAGCAGCATGGTATCCAACGTCTTGTCATTAAACCAGTAATTGCCCAGACTATAGATAATGGGCTTTCCGTTATAATATTCCATTCCCTGCAGACAATGCGAATGGGCTCCGATCACGGCATCCGCCCCTGCATCCAGGTATTCTCTTCCGGTATCCAACTGAACCTGTTCCAGTTCAAAGCTGTACTCCGTCCCCCAGTGTACAAAGGCAATACAGAAGTCAGCCGCATCCTTCGCCTCCCCTATCGCCTGCAAAAACAGCTTTGTATCATAGCAGCGCAGAATTCCCGGCTCCGTATCCGTCGCCTGGGGCGTCATCTTGTTTTTCTCTGCCCGGGAAGCGCCTACCAGCGCCACCACCTTGCCGTCTACCTCAAGATACAGCGGCTCCATGGCTTCCTCCAAAGTCCGTCCTGCCCCGAAATAGGGAATCTGCGCTTCTTCCAATATGGTAAAGGTATCAAGCAGGGCTTCCTTCCCATAATCATAGACATGGTTATTGGCCAACGTTACCGCATCCACTCCCAGCTGATCCAATACTTCCACCCGCTCCGGCAGGGCCCGGAATGTATAGGCCTTGCCCGGCAGGGGTGAACCGCCCGTGCTGTAAGTAAACTCATTGTTCAGGCACATCAGATCCGCATCCCGCATGATCTCCACCAGTTCCGGAGAGATACAGTCGTAAATTCCGTTCTCCTGTGCGCTCATGTACTGCGTGGTTCCCCAGTTCTCATCCAGGTTCACATCGCCTGCAAAGCAAACCGTGAAATCAAAGTTTTCACTCTCTTCTTCCGATCCCTCCGAAGAGGACGGGGCATGCTGCGCACGCCCGTCCTGGACAGATGCTTCTTCACCGGTCTGCGTCCGACCAGACTCCTCCGCACCGAACTGTCCCCCAACAGACTCCTCCGCACCGGTCTGTGCACCGACGGCTTCCTCCGCACCGGTCTGCCCCCCGGCAGACTCCTCCGACGCGGAAACGGACGGCAAACGGACGGCTTCCCCTTCCCGGCCTGCTTCTTCCGCAACATCAGCCTCCTGCGCGTCCGGCAGGCCATTCTCCTGCCCCAATGCCTTCTGTGCGTCAGAAACGCCGCATCCTGAAAGCGCCAGGCTCAATACAGACAGACAGGCGGCATTCCATACGGCTTGCCTTTTCTGCTTTCTACTCCTCATTTCTTCCGTTTCCATCCGCTTTCACCCGACAGCACCTCTGCAGGAAATACCCTTTCCCTCACATGAGGCACTCTGTCTTCTACCTCCCGCGCCTTCAGACAGACTTTTTCTCCAGCAATTTCACCAGATATTCCCATACCCGTCTGACAGAAGAGACGGACAATGTCTCTTCCGTGGTATGAATACCGTGCATGTTCGGCCCCATGGACACACAGTCCAGATCCCTGATCTTACTTCCCAGGATACCGCATTCCAACCCTGCATGAATGGCCTCCACCTTGGGTTCCGTCCCATACATTTCCCTGTACAGAGAGACCATCTTCTCTCTCAGCGGAGAGTCCTTGCGGTACTTCCAGCCCGGATAGTCCCCCGAAACCACAGGGGTACAGCCGGCAAGCCCGGCCACGGCACATACTTTATCAATCAAAGCATACTTGGCACTTTCCACACTGCTGCGGACAGCAAATTCCGCCGTTAATTCTTCCTTTTCACATTTCAGAATTCCCAGATTGAGAGAAGTTTCCACCAGCCCCGGCATATCGGCGCTCATGGCCTGCACCCCGTTGGGAAGCGCGCACAAAAAAGCCGCGGCACGGGCAGTATCCTGCGCCGTCACACACAAATAGCTTCCCCGGGCACCTGCTTCTGCTTTCAGGAATACCCCCGGATCCTTCGCCGATAATTCCCCCCGGATCTGCGCTTCCATCTCTCCTGCCAGCTCCAGCACCCTGGACGCGTCCTGCGCATCCACCACCAATACCGCTCTGGCCTCTCTGGGGATGGCATTGTCCGCCAGCCCGCCGGCCAGCTGCGCGATACCCACAGCCGTCTTCTCGGTCAGCCTGTATAAGAATCTTCCCAGCAGACAGTTTGCATTTCCTCTTTCCTTGTGGATTTCTCCACCGGAATGGCCTCCCTGCAGCCCGCCCAGGGATATTTCCACCGCTATGCCCTCTCTCTGCGCAAAAGCGAGGGGCATATGGCACTTCACCCTCGCGCCGCCTGCACAGCTGGTCAAAAAGATTCCCTCCTCCTCAGAGTCCAGGTTGACCATGCGGCTGCCCTTGAGCATGGACAGATCGATTCCTCTGGCGCCGTCCATCCCCACCTCTTCGTCTACCGTGATAATGACTTCCAATCGGGGATGACTGACAGTATCCGAATCCAGCAAAGCCAGCGCATATGCCACCGCAATGCCGTCGTCGCCTCCCAGGCTGGTGCCCTCCGCATAAATCTCATCTCCGCGGACAGCCAGCCGCAGCCCTTCCTTCTTCATATCGATACCGCACTCCGGCTTGCTGACTGCCACCATGTCCATATGTCCCTGCAGAATTACCACGGGTTCCTCTTCATACCCGGGGGTGGCTTCTTTCACGATAATGATATTCTTCAGCTCATCCTGAATACAGAAAAGTCCTCTCTGTGCGGCAAAATCTGCCAGATAATCGCTGATTTGTCCCACATTTCCCGAGCCATGGGGAATCCCCGCGATCTCCTCAAAAAAGCGAAATACGTTTTTCGGCTCCAACTCCGTTAAAACACCCATGTCTATTCCTCCTTCTCTCTTTGGGGCATCCGTTCAAAATCCGGAAATCCCCCTTAGAAAATCCGCCTCCTCCTGCTTTGCTCCTGCCGCTTACTCTGAGATCGCCTCGTCGGGCACAACCCCGCTCTTGCGATATTGATTCCACAATTTATAGAACTTAAACGTATAAGTAATGGCCCATACGCCTGCCAGCGGAATCCACCATCCCTGCACTCTTCCGGTTTGCACCAGGGTGAGCCCGGTTCCCAGAAGACCGTACAGAAAAGTGATAATCGCGCATACCCTGCTCTTGCCGAACTGCAGCCACAAGCCAAGCCCCAGCAGCAATATTCCGTCGATCAGGGATGCCGACAGAAATCCCTGCAGCACAACCGCTGCCAGAATTGTAATACCTGCACATACATACAGCACAATGGCACACCCTTTGATATTGCCCCTGATAGACTTCATGCCGGCCAATTCATAGAACTCCTTCTTCGTCAGCTGTCCGGATGCCGCTTTCTGCCTGACCACGTCTTCTGTCTGCACTGCCCTTCCGCAGTGCGCGCATATCAGCGCTCCCTCTGCCAATTCCGTTCCGCAGCCTACACATTTCATCTCATATTCCCTCCTCATAATGAATTCATCTATTGCCCTCATTTCTTTTCAGAATACAAAATAATACGGGCATCTTAAAAGACAGGCCATACTCCTCCCGGCCGCTTAAAAGTTCTTTACACACTTCTCCAAGCGCTCCAATCCCTCCTGCAGCCTGGCTCTGGGACATGCGGCATTCAGGCGGATAAACTGCCTCCCGCAGGTTCCGTATTCCTCTCCTGCCGTCAGATACAGACCGCTGTTCTTTCGGATAAAATCCGTTAGCTCTCCCGCATCCTCCGTCACAGCGCTGCAATCCAGCCACAGCAGATAAGTGGCATTGGAGGGTACTACTCTGATCCCTGTCAGCCTCTCACTGACAAACCGTCTCACACACTGCTTGTTCTCAAAAAGATACGCCCGCAGCTCCTCCAGCCATTCTTCTCCCTTCCGGAAAGCCGCCACCGCAGCGACAACGGCAAACACATTGGGCTCCGCCACCTCATCCGTGTTAAGTCCCCTCTCCAGTTTATGCCGGATCACAGGATTTGGCGCCACCACCGCGGCAGTCTGCAATCCGGCCAGGTTGAAGGTCTTGGTAGGCGCCAGACAGGTAATGCTGTTGTCCCTGCACAGTTTTGAGACGGCTGCAAAAGGCACGTAATCGTATCCCGGATCCGTCAGATCACAATGGATCTCGTCGGAAAGCACCAATACATGATGCCTGGCACACAACTCCCCGATCCTGGCCAGCGTCTCCCGATCCCAGATTTTTCCCACAGGATTGTGGGGATTGCACAAAATCATCAAAGTGGTCTGCGAATCGGCCAGCTTTGCTTCCAGATCGTCAAAATCGACATGATATTCCCCATCCTCATAGACCAGAGGACTTTCCAAAATATTCCTGCCGTTATTTCGAATAGAATTAAAGAAAATATTGTACACCGGTGTCTGTACCAGCACATTCTCGCCCACCGTGGTCAGTTTTCTTACCGTGCTGGAGATCGCAGGCACCACCCCCGTGCAGAAAACCAGCCACCCTTTCTCCATCTCCAGTCCGTGACGCCGTCCCCACCAGTCCTGATATGCTTCATACCAGTCCTGCGTCACCACACTATAGCCGAAAATCCCGTGCTCCGCGCGCTTTTTCAAGACCTCAATAATCTCGGGCGCCGTCTCAAAATCCATATCCGCCACCCACATGGGAAGCTCTCCCCGGGGCACATCCCATTTCAGGGATCCCGTCCCCCTCCGGTCTGTCAGCTTGTCAAAATTATATTTCATCATTTTATCCCACTCCTGTTCACGCTTCCCAGGACGCCTTATCGGATTTTTTCAGAATCTCTCCGGCTGTAATCTGTGTCTGATCGATCCTCACCTTTCTGCCGTCCATAATCAGCTCACCAATCCTGTCTGCCCGGATAATGCCTCCCTTGGGATTGAACACGCTGTCCACAGTACCCACAATCTCCACATCCGCCTGAGAATATTCAAATGCCAGATTTGTATTCAGCAGACGGCAATTCTTCATCACCAGATTATCAATATAGCACATCCCCTGCAGGCTCTCAATGGTACAATTGATCAATGTGATATTCCTGGAATTCCACCCCAGATACTCTCCGGAGATAAAAGAATCATATACCGTCACATTTTCCGCATTCCAGAATGCATCCTTGGACAGCAGCCTGGAATCATGTATCTCAATATTGGATCCCCCGTCAAAGCTGTAATTCCCCACCAGTTCAAAATTGTTAATCACCATATCACGGCTGTTCATGGCAAAGTAATCTCCCTTTGCCATAACCCGCTCCATCCGGATATCCTGGCAGTTCCACAACGTCTCTGCCGCATTGGGCATGTCCACATTATGCAGCTTAATCCCTTTCGTGCGCCGAAAGGTCTTGGGCGCCTCGATAATGGTATTGGATATGGATATATTTTCGGTATACCAGATCCCGGCCCTGGCCATATCGAACAATGTGGAATCCCTCATCACCACATTACGGCTGTACCAAAGAGGATATTTCCATTTGAACAGGGTATTGTCAATTTCCAGATCGCTGCTCTCCTTCAGAGGAGATTCCCCGTCCGCAAAAGTACAATAACGGATCCGGCAGTCCTTCGCCTGAAACAGGGCCCGCTCTCCGGTCAAGAACTGCTGATTGATTTCTTTCATAATACGCCACCTCAACTTTATCTTATTTCTGCCACTGCCGACCATTCCTCGCCTTTCCGGAAACAGCCGCAAAGCAGGTATAAATTTGTCACTCGCCCGCCGAGAAAAATGCCACGCCGATAGCCCCGGGCCCGATATGCGTCCCGATCGTCCCGCCCACGCTGGAGGTCTCCAGCTTATCCACGTTGGATTTCCACAATGTCTCATGATCCACAATGTATTTTTGCAGCATGGTATCGCTGAGTCCGGTGTATCCCAGAACGAAAGGCTTCTCAAAATCGATTCCGCCCGTAAGCTGAATCTGCTCCGCCAGCAGGTTATTTCCCTGTTTGGATCCTCTCGCCTTCCCCAGAATGGCCACCTCACCCTGTATGATGGCGATCACCGGCTTGATGGAGAGCAGGTTCCCCGCCATAGCCGCCGCTTTCGAGATTCTGCCCCCTTTCTTCAGATACTCCAGGGTATCCAGAAGGGCCACCAGTCTGATCCGGGATTTATCCTTCTCCAGCTTTTCCACGATTTCCTCAAAAGACAAACCGCTGTCTACCAGACGCAGAGCATATTCCACCAGCGCATGTTCTCCCAGACTGGCATTCTCACTGTCCACCACGCGCACTGCTCCTTCATACTCCTGCGCCGCAATATGGGCGCTCTGGCAGGTTCCGGACAGCTTGGACGACAAAGTGATCACGATTGCCTGATCTCCCTCCTCTGCAACCTTCCGGTAAGCCTCCTCAAAAGCAAAGGGCGGTACCTGACTGGTAACAGGCAGCTCGTCGCTCTCTATCAGCCTCTCATAAAACATTTTGTGTGTCAGATTTACCCCGTCCTGAAACTGCTCTTCGCCGAAGGTAATCGTAATGGGCAAAATAATCAGATCTTCCCGCTGATTGTCCACAATATCAGAGGCGGAATCCGTAATAATCCGAATCATATTTTCTCTCCTTTTCAATTGAAATTCTCTGTAACACAACAAAAAAAGCGTAAAGTTTTATTTCCACAGACTTTACCCTTTTCCCATTTTCTCTCTGGCGATACACACTTATTTTCTGCTCTCCCGCTTCTCCATAAACACTGTATTATAAAAAGAAACGACCCAGATCGGACTCGAACCGACGACCTTCGCCGTGACAGGGCGACGCTCTAACCAACTGAGCCACTGGGCCGTACATTTGAGGAACCATATGAAAAATTCTTCTATTCCCAAGAAATTTTCTTATTTCTAAGGAATTTCCTTCTCCTTTGCACCCTCAAAACCGAACACTGAATTATCTCATCTTCTCTAACAAACCGCTCTCTTTCCTGGTTAAGCTTTCGTCCGATTAGTAGGTGTCAGCTGTGTATGTTACCATACCTGCACCTCACCCCTATCTACCCCGTAGTCTCCGGGGGGACTTCCGGTTTCCCCTGGATACCCCATCTTGAGGGGGGCTTCACGCTTAGATGCCTTCAGCGTTTATCCCTTCCGGGCTTGGCTACCCTGCTGTGGAGTTGGTCTCCAACAGGTACACCAGCGGCCCGTCCGTCCCGGTCCTCTCGTACTAAGGACGGCT
>OFFY01000729.1_pt1 | contig 31776 bp, 27 predicted proteins | sample 1521481 | NCBI WGS metagenome assembly OFFY01 (sample SAMEA3504117, study PRJEB24116) | mouse gut metagenome | biome: mouse gut; feature: mouse-associated habitat; material: faeces | place: Denmark | collected 2011
GCACTGAGTAAAATCCGAATCATCATAACCCTTTGCTTTTTTGTCATGCCATCTTTGCGGCTGCCAACAAAAATAAGAAGCGCCGCAGCCATTATAATGACAACCATAAGCAATATACTTATTACTAATTCCTCCATAATAAAACTCCTTTCAAAATATGCTTAATTATTTAATCATTGTTGGTAAAAATGACACCCTTAAATTGCAGCGGCGCATTTTAAGGGTGTCACTCGGTCGTAAGCAGCAACCGCTTAAAGGAAAATCTCACAGTCCGGCTCCACTTTTTTGCAGGCATCCAGCACGTTCTTCATAACGTCTTTCGGCTCCGTTCCATCATCAAATTCCACAATCATCTTCTGTGTCATGAAATTGACTGTTGCACCCTGTACACCGTCAGTCTTTCTTGCGGCATCCTCCATGAGATTTGCACAATTGGCGCAGTCTACCTCGATCTTGTAAGTTTTCTTCATTTTAACCTAAATCCTCCTTATTTCCTATTTTTCATTTTAATAATTAAACACTTGTTTAATTATTATAGACGCAGTATAATATACGTAAAGGCATACGTCAACATCCCCATATCATTCATTCCCAAATGGGCGAAAAGTATTTCCATTTGGGCGAAATGCAACCGAGAAGAAAGGATAAAATAGCATGAATCATATAAAGCTTCCACACCAACATGGAGAAGAACAACAAATCGCACTCATCCAGAAACAATTGGATCATGTAGATTATTTTCAGACCGTATCAGAAGTTTTTAAACAGCTTGGAGATACCACCAGAATCCGCATTTTCTGGCTCCTCTGTCATCAGGAGGAATGTGTCCTCAACATTTCTGCCATGTTAGATATGTCAAGCCCCGCTGTGTCCCATCACCTCCGTTCATTGAAGAACAGCGGCCTGATCGTCTGCCGCCGAGAGGGAAAGGAAGTTTACTACCGTGCCGCAGATACGGAACAGGGACGCCTGCTACATCAAATGATTGAGCAAGTTATGGAAATCATCTGCCCTAAAATGTGAGGTCTGCCCTATGAATAATGAAATAAAAAAAATATATAAAGATTTAGAAAAGCTTCTTTCAAAAAACTCAAGTGAATTTATTTCTCTTTATCCCGGCATAGTGCTATCCTATCTGACATTTTCATCTGATTCTTTTTCCATACACCATAAGGCTATGTCACACATCATTCAGATTAACTACTGTAAAGCCGGACAGATTGTATGGGAAATGAAGAATAGAAACCGTATTTATTTGAATCCGGGAGATTTTTCACTCCATACCATGAAAGCATGTGCAGATTCTATACTTAGCTTTCCAAGCGGTCAATATGTCGGGCTTACTATTTATGTTGACTTACAGGAAACTTCCAGAAATCCGCCTGAATTATTGAAAGACAGCAATATTTTTGAAACTATATTACCAGAAAAATTTTGTCAGGATGATAGTCCGCTTTTTCTTGCCGGAAATGAACAGACAGAACATATTTTTTCTGCATTTTATAACCAGCTGGAAACTCTCAAATTACCATATCAAAAAGTTAAGGTTTTGGAGTTGCTACTTTACCTTGCTAAAATTAATTTTATTCCAAAAAGTAAACTGGCTGAATATCAATCTGATCTGATTGAAACCATCCACAAGATTCATGACCAGCTTTTACGGTGTATGGCAGAAAGAATTACCATAGAGAATCTTTCCAAACAGTATCTTATTAATCCTACCACTTTAAAAAATGCTTTTAAGTCCGTTTATGGAACTTCACTTGCAGCGCACATCAAAGAACACCGCATGGAGCAGGCAGCAAAGATGTTAAAGGAAACCAATATGAGCATAGCAGAAATTGCAAGGGCAGTTGGATACGATAGCCAGAGTAAATTCACCGCAGCCTTTAAAATATATTTTAAAATTCTTCCGAGAGAATACCGTAAAAGTATTCAGTTATATGGGTAATACAGTTTAGTATAGGCAGATATGATGTAAGAAAAAAGAATGAGAAATTGTTTCAAACAATGGATAATAGAAAGTGAATTTCTGATCGAACAGTGCCCATCTTCCAGATGCATCTACAAAGGTGCGGCGTAGATGGGCATAACACAGACATCTTTTTACGCCCAGGATTCCGTTGTATCCGCAGCAGGCATCCGTATGGATGTATCCTTCATAGTCTTTCAGGAATGACTCCGGATATTTTCCGCCCCGTTCCGGCTGATACTCAAAAATGAAAAACGCCGAAAACCTTGAGAAATCAAAGTTTTCGACGATATTTTCAGCGTCGCTAAGAGGATTCGAACCTCCGGCCTACCGCTTAGGAGGCGGTCGCTCTATCCTGCTGAGCTATAGCGACATTCATGCTCATTTATTTTACCACTCAGCAGGAAAAAAATCAAGGAAAATTATTGTACTTTTACACTCTTTGTTTTAGACCATGCAGAATACACCTTAATTGACCTTCCGTTATATTTTACTGTCTTGTAAGTCCGTATTCTTACATAATACTTTTTCTTCGGCTTTAGCTTTGATATCTTCACAGATGTCTTTTTCTTGCTGGCAGTCTTTGCCTTCGTGCCGCTGCTAAAGTTTTTCTTCAAACTGTACTGGATTTCATAGCCTGATATCTGAGACTTCTGCTTTTTCCATTTTACAGTCATCTTTTTCTTTCCCTTGGAAAGTTTTGAAATATTTGTTCCTTTCGGTCCGATTGAAAATGTCTTCTGGACAGAGCCGCTGTAATTCCCTTTAAATACTATATTAACAGCATACTGCCCGATTGCCTTTCTTCCGCCCGGGTAATAAACCATATAGTTTGACGGCGCAATTGTCTTCCCCGCACTGTCTTTTACCGTCACAGACGGCGTTATGGCCTTTCCGCTGTACGTATAGCTTGTGCCGGAAAGGGTTACTGTCTTCGGATATGAAATTACGGTGCGCCCATTTTCCTTTCTGCATACGGAGCATGCCGTAACAACGCTCCCATTTCTCGATGTGGTCGCTTTATTAGTTGCAGTAACATACTTGTGTCCGGCTAAAGGAATCTCCGTCTGTTCTTTTTCAATCTCACAATTTTTACAATAAATATTTGCAATTCCCTTCTGCGTACATGTTGCTGCTTTCACGACACCGTTTGCCCAGTTGTGGCTGCCTTCTTCAAATCCTTCTGTTTCTTTATATCCGCAGGACTCACAGACTCGTTCTCTATAATCACTCTGACAGGGAGATTGTATCGTTTTCCACTCCGAAAAATTATGCTCATGGCCATCCAGCACTTCGTAATAAAAGGAATTCTGTTTTCCTCCATATTTTACAGTCGCAGCCCTCTGTCCTACGGTATTCGTGTCAAAACCTGTTATCGTGTAGGCTCCGGCTGCTATCTCCCTTGATTCTTTCGTATAATTCGCTGTCACCTTAATTCCGGTACTATCTACTTTGTCTCCTTTAAAATACGACAATATATTCGGAGGAACAATTGTAAGGGATAATAATTCATTTGCTGTCTTCTTTGTCTTTATTATTATTTTATTGTCAAGTTTTTGCACATAGCTTATAAAAAGCTTATTATCTGACGATGTAAGAGAAATGCTTTGGCCTGCGCTGCCTACGTCTAATCCTTCCTGCACATAGCTGTCTTTTCCAGTGTCATACTGATAAACCTTTGTATTCCCCTCTCCTGATGTGGAAGATACAAGAACATACAAATTTCCCTGTGTTACGGATATACTTGGCTCAAATGCAGAAATGCCAGAACTATTTCCTGTCTTCCAGTTTTTCCCATCATAGGATGCCATCTTCAAATCAGAACCGCCAAGCGGAATGTATATTTTCCCGTCCAACGACACCATATCATATGTATTTCCTGAAAATGATCCATTGTCTACCTCGGTAAAGTTTGAATTTCCATCATACCTGAATACTTTGATTGTATTTCCTGTAGATGCATCCCTTACTGCCGTGTATATTTTTCCATTCATCTCACATACTTTAGGCTGACCGCATAAATTTTCAAAGAACTTCCCTATCTCTGTAAAATTATTATTTTCTATTTTTCCTAAAACGGCTCTGCTGCTTTCCTCTGCATATGTGATATATAACCCCTGTGTTGTTTCTTTAATATCGAGATCGCTGCCTACATTATTTCTTCCTGTCAATATATCTGTCCATGAACCATTTCCGCTGCATTTTTTTATATATAACTTTTGTTGATTTGTGATGTATGCAAGGTACAACTCATTTTTATATGAAAATAATTTTTTATCTGATAATCCTCCGCTGACTTGTACCTTATTTCCTAATGCTGTCCATCCATTATTTTTATAATTGTAAAGTTGGAAATTTCCGCTCGTGAATGCTGTAGGATTATATGTAACGAGATATTGCATCCCATTACATGATGTTATTGCGGTGTTTTTATTGCCACTAAATTCGCCTGAACTACTGTCTGCAAACCCTGTGTCCTTCCACAAGTCAAAATCTGCTCCATTTGGGACAGACACATCCAGAGTCATCTGGCTGCCGTCGCTGTTTCTTTTTACATTGCTGATAACAATTCCTGAATTGGTTCCGTCTGAAAATGTCAGTGCCCCGTCTTCAAGCTTTTTATCTAAATCTTCATGTCCTATGGATGTCCTGCCATTTTGATCTGATAACGCCGCATTCATCACAGTCAATTTCTCATTACAGGAACCATCTGCATTTGTTTCATAGCCATTCTGCCCTTTTTGCGGGCGAAATACATATATTCCGGTTTGTCCGCGATAATTGCTAAGTTCTGTAACAGTCGTATTTATACGATACACGATAACACCGGACATTTTATCGTCATACAGCGATGCGTCCAATGAGTCTTCGTTGTATTGGTTGTTGGATGTATATCTGGCTCCTGCTTTCCTGTATTCTATTACAAACAATTCATGTTCATTAAGCGGTGACTGCAATATATATGCCTGATTTCCAGATGCTTTATCCTGCGTATCCAATACAAGATTTTTCCTGCTCTCTTTGATTGTCTCAATATCCAGCCAGTTTGTAAATTTCATCCGGTTATATGCAAGGGGGTAAGACACCCTGGAACTCGCTGACGCCATGACATCCCAGATATGAACAGGATTGTTACACGGCTCTTTTGGATCCTTCGAATCTCCCCGGTAAAGATCTGGATAACCCAGCGTATGAAGGAACTCATGAATAATAACTCCCGATTCCTGATCCAAAACCCTATCTGTACTGAGCATATTATATGTTCCGATACTCTTATTGCTCCATTTTACGCTAGAGGATGGAAAATTACTCTTATGCGATACGAGCGTAGGAATATTTGTAGAAGAACTAGACGAAGGAGGCTCTCCTTTCATAATAACGGTCAGGTTATCTATAATTCCGTCTCTATCATAGTCAATTAACTGATCTGAGATGCCCGGAACCTGTTTCAATACCTGTTCAATAACCATAGAGTCCACGTTCTTTTCCTGCGCCTCTTTTTCGCTCATGGAAAGCTGACAGGATTTAATCGCTGTTCCGTTGTCCTGCGGGAATATGTTATGTATCTCAAACTTTCCATAGGAAACCGTCTTCAGATAATTTTTCATTGATCTTCCGTGTTCACCATTATAATACTTTATAATCTTGTCACGGTTTGTTTTATTGGCAAAATAAGCTGCATCTGACGATGCATTGTTTCCGGAAAAATGTGCGAACAGCACTACATTGGCAAAATCTCTCTTCTGGATGTCAGATGCCTTTGCATATGTGCTTATATCAAAAATCCCAGCTAATAAAGATATTAATATACATGATGCAATAATCTTTTTTCTCATATGCCCTACCCCCCCCCTCCCAAATTTAAGTATGCATATTTTCGCAAATTAAAGTTAAAATACCATTAAATTCTAACAATTTTCAATCAAAATTTATTTTGCCCTGCAGCCATACATCTCCTTTAAATCGTCTCCCAGGCGCAAGTTCTCCGATAACTCTTGAACAGGGAACGCACAAATCAAACTGCAGATCATTTACCTCCAGTTTCATGACATAAAGTTCCACTCCTGTATAGCTGTTTTCTACTGTTTCATAATCCAATATTGTTCCAAGAATTGAATATTTGTCACATTCGATTCCATAAGGCATGATACTCGTATCGACAATACTGAGGATATCCTCTTTGACCAGCCTCTTTGACACTTTTGAATATGTATCAATGTCCTCCAGAGTAAGGCTTTCAATCGCTTCCGGATCCCCTGTCTTTGCAGCATTAACAAGCTGCATCCGATTTTTTGAATGCTGCTTCTGCGTCTTTTCCTGCGTTTCATTTTTTTGCACAGGGAGAAGTATCATTCCCTGATTGCTGAGAGCCGAAAGAGTCACGGAAGAAAAACCTACTTTGCTGTATCGGCTCCTGCCCAGCCTTTTTAAATATTCTAATTTATTCTGTACATAAAAGATGAGATTGATAGATACTTTGGAATCTTCACATATCCCGTAATATCCGGTGTCATCACTTTTTCGCTCAATCGCGACATCATCATATGACGTGATCCCACTGCCTGAAAAGTACGGAAAATAATATTGATTTCTAAGATTAAAATCTCTTCCTATATCCCCAAACAAAGTAATCCCTATTCTCTTGCCATACTCTTTCCTGTATTCTCCATAATCTGTCACTTCATCTTCATATGTCAGCTCATGCGCGGTGAAATCCCTTTTTACCTGATGAAGGATTTCACCCAGCTCTTCTTTTTTTTCAAAATAAAAACCAATTGCACGCAAATAACGATGCATAATTATTTCCTCTTAATCTCAGCCATTCCACCCATATAAGGACGCAGCACTTCGGGGATTCTTACGCTGCCGTCTTCCTGAAGGTTGTTCTCCAAAAATGCGATTAACATTCTCGGAGGAGCTACTACAGTATTATTCAGCGTATGTGCAAAGTATTTATTTCCGTCTTCTCCCTTTACCCGGATTCCAAGCCTTCTTGCCTGTGCATCGCCCAGATTAGAACAGCTTCCAACCTCAAAATACTTTTTCTGCCTTGGAGACCATGCCTCTACGTCGCAGGACTTCACTTTCAAGTCTGCCAGATCCCCGGAGCAGCACTCAAGCGTACGCACCGGTATATCCAGCGTGCGGAACAGATCTACCGTATTTTTCCACAGCTGGTCGTACCAATACGGGCTTTCTTCCGGTTTGCACACAACAATCATTTCCTGTTTTTCAAACTGATGGATACGGTAAACGCCTCTCTCCTCAATTCCATGAGCGCCTTTTTCTTTACGGAAACATGGAGAATAGCTCGTGAGAGTCTGCGGAAGCTGATCCTCATTCAACATTGTATCAATGAATTTTCCAATCATCGAATGCTCACTTGTACCGATCAGATATAAATCTTCGCCCTCAATCTTATACATCATGGCATCCATTTCCGCAAAGCTCATAACGCCAGTCACTACATTGCTCCGAATCATGAATGGCGGAATGCAGTATGTGAAGCCTCTGTTTATCATAAAATCACGGGCATAAGTAATTACCGCAGAGTGAAGCCTTGCGATATCGCCCATCAGATAATAGAATCCGTTTCCCGCGACTCTTCCGGCACTTTCAAGGTCAATTCCTTTAAAGCTATCCATAATTTCCGTATGGTATGGAATATCATACTCCGGTACTGCCGGCTCTCCAAATTTCTCAATTTCCACATTTTCACTGTCATCTTTACCGATTGGTACAGATGGATCAATGATATTTGGAATTGTCATCATGATTTTCTTGATTCTTTCTTCAACTTCTTTTTCTTCTGAAGATAGGCTTTCTACACGGTCAGCATTGGCCTGCACCTTTTTCTTAAGCTCTTCTGCCTCTTCTTTCTTTCCCTGTGCCATACATGCGCCAATCTGCTTGGAAATCTTATTTCTTTCCGCGCGCAGCGCTTCTACTTCCTGTTTAATGTCACGGTTCTTCTGATCTAACTCCAGGACTTCATCTACAAGCGGAAGCTTTTCATCCTGAAACTTTTTCTTTATATTCTCTTTTACAGTCTCCGGGTTGTTTCTTACAAATTTCAAATCTAACATATCTTTATCCTCCTATATATTATGTCGTTTCTTTTTTATATTTCTTTATATTTTTATTATTGTTTTTCATACACATCCGAGAAAATTGCCTTATCAAGCGCCTCTGCCTCTTCTTCTGCAAGTTCTACATAACTTTCTGCTTTCACAATTTCTTTTACATATGTGTAACAGCCTTCCCTACTGTGCATAGCGTTCATAATCCATCCGTTATTCTGCCCGTCCAGCATTGCTATGGCAAAACTCAGCTTTCCGCCCATCTCATTAAAAGCATCATATTTGACAATTCCTATTTTTTGGAAATTTCTGTCCAGCTTTTGTTTCATATCTCTGATATCGAGCCGGTTCTGTTTTGTGACCTTTATAATTGCCTCCGCCTCCTGAAATTTTTCCATCATGCTCTCTTCAAGAGTTTTACCATCTTTCCCACGCATAAACGTCTGATAGCTGGTTTTCAGTCGATTGTATTTTACAGTTACATTAACGTACAATACGAACAATATAATAAACAGTGCCAACATGAACATAAAGATATATGCGGGATCGATTCCCAATGCATTTAATATCCTGCTTTCCATATAGTTTATTCTCCTCTTCCAAGACTCATAATCATATCAAACATACGTTCTAACTCACTATCTGAATAGTATTCTATCTCTATCTTTCCTTTACCATTTCCTTTCGCTGCTATACTTACTTTTGTTCCCATAACATCCTTCATCTTATTTGCAAGATCGTCATATATAAATTCATTCTTTATAACTTTCTTTTCTTTTGGCTGTTTTGGATTCTTAATTTCTTTTATAAGCTTTTCAACATCCCTCACGCTCAATTTTTCATCAAATATTTTTGTTGCCAATTCATACTGCTGTTTTTCATCATCAAGCGCAAGGAGCGGACGGGCATGTCCGGTTGAAATCATATCGTCAATCACCATCTGCTGTACTTTTTCTGAAAGTTTCAGCAAACGCATAGAATTTGTGACGGCAGTTCTGCTCTTTGATACTCTCTCAGCCACTTCATCCTGTTTAAGATGAAATTCTTCTAGAAGTCTTTTATATGCCGCAGCTTCCTCAATCGGATTAAGATTTTCTCTCTGAATATTCTCAATCAGTCCTATCTCTATTATCTCTTGCTCCGTGTATTCTTTTATTATAACCGGAATTTCTTTCAGCCCTGCCATTTTAGCGGCCCGCCATCTTCTCTCTCCCGCTATGATTTCATAATAATCTTTTCTCTTTCTGACTATCAATGGCTGAAGAATTCCAAACTGCCTGACAGAATCAGATAATTCCATCAGAGCATCTTCTTCAAATTTTTTTCGGGGCTGCTCTCTATTTGGTTCTACCTTATTAATATTTATCATCTGTTCTCCAGACTTAGATTCCACCTGAACATCATTATTTTTAATTGCATTCAATACCATCTCAGTCTGATTTGTCTTCACAGGTTTATTATCAGGAATCAAACTATCCAGACCTTTACCAAGCCCTTTTTTCCTTGCAACCATTATTAATTTTCTCCCCTTTCACGATTATACTTGTGATATCACTTCATCTGCCAACTTCAGATAGCTCTCCGCACCCGCCGACTTCGGATCATAATGATTGATTGGCATTCCATAACTTGGAGCTTCTGCAAGCCTTATATTTCTGGGAATAATCGTCTTATATATATTCTGCTCTAAGTTGTCTTTTACATTCTCTACAACCTGTAAGGAAAGGTTTGTCCTGGCATCATACATTGTAAAAACAACACCTTCTATTTTCAACTCATTATTTAATCTGTTCTTCACAAGCTCAACTGTATGTATAAGCTGACTCAGTCCTTCAAGAGCATAATACTCACACTGAATTGGAACAAGAACAGAATCTGCCGCTGTCATAGCATTGATTGTAAGTATGCTTAATGACGGAGGACAATCTATAATAATAAAATCATATTTATTCTTAATGTCGTGCAGAGCCTTTCTTAAAATATACTCTTTACCCTCTTGATCCAACAATTCGATTTCTGCACCTGACAGATCAATACTTGTAGGTATAATATCAAGATTCTCTATAACATTTTTATTTATAACTCCTTCAATGTCAGTCTCTCCTATTATCAAATCATAAATTGTTGTTTCAACAGAGTTTTTATCCATTCCTAACCCGCTTGTCATATTACCCTGAGGATCCATGTCAACTGAAAGAACCTTTTTTCCTCTTTCAGCCAGGCAAGCAGATAAATTAATGGCAGTCGTAGTTTTGCCAACTCCACCTTTCTGGTTAGCAATTGCTATAATTCTTCCCATTATAAATCACCTTTCTTAAACTTCATGTTCTATTAGTATAACACTTTTTTGTTTATATATCTACAAAATGTTTCACGTGAAACATTATAATTATCTTATTTTTTTATAAATCACTAATTATAACCCTTTATTCCATATCAAAAACCACACGCCGAATGTTTCACGTGAAACATTCGACTAATATAAAAGAGCCTCTTTACTTTAGAGGCTCTTTTGACGGTACTCCCGCTTTTCGCGGATACTTTTTCCCTGTACTGTTTTCTTTTCTTATTTTTACCAATGACCGCTGTATCTCTGTTTCCGGTAATGTGAATTTTTCAATTTTTTCTATTTTTCCTCCTAGTATTTCTACTGCCTTTGTTGACTCTTTTATCTCTTCTTCTATGTTTCCTGATTTATAAGAGATAAAATATCCTGACTTTTTTACATATGGAAGTGCATATTCGGAAAGGATTGCCAGATTTGCCACTGCTCTTGATACGCATAAGTTATATTTTTCTCTGTATTCATGTTTTCTGGCGTAATCTTCTGCCCTTCCATGTAATGTCTGAACTTCTTTCAGCCCAATTTCCTCTACAACCTCATTCAAAAATTTTATTCTTTTATTCAAGGAGTCAAGCAATGTTATCTTAATTTCCGGAAATGCTATTTTTAACGGAATTCCTGGAAATCCTGCTCCGGTTCCAATATCTATCACGGATATGCTGCCAGATCGAAATGTTTTTTTATCTATCGTCTTTATTAATGATAAACTGTCTATGAAATGTTTATTTACGACTTCTTCATATTCCGTAATAGCTGTCAGATTCATCACCCGATTCCATTCAATTAAGATGGAGTAATAGTTTATAAACTGCTCTATCTGATAATCATTCAATTCAATTTCCATCTGGCTCGCTTTTTTTCTTATTATATTCTGCATTTTTATTCCTCTTACTGACTCATTTTTACTTGTCTTTAGAACTGATAGTTGCTGTTTCCAAATATACGAGAAGGACAGATATATCTGCCGGAGATACGCCCGAAATTCTGGATGCTTGTCCAATTGAGACAGGACGATATTCCTTTAGCTTTTGAAGTGCTTCTATTCGAAGGCTCTTTATTGCATCATAATCTATATTTTCCGGTATCTTTTTATTTTCAAGTTTTTTAAACTGTTCTACCTGCTTTTTCTGGCGTTTGATATAACCTTCATATTTTATAGATATATTTACCTGCTCAGATACCTCCTCTGATAATTCCGGTGGGAATTCCGGACGATCTGGGTCTATCTCTTTTAATTTTTCATAAGAAAGCTCCGGCCTGCGTATCAGTTCCGTTATTGTTATCCCAGAGAGAAGGCGTGTACTCCCATAGCTTTCCAGAAGTTTTTGTATTTTTTCACCTGTTCCTACCGTGACATGTTCAAGTCTCTTGACTTCTTTCTCTATAAGTTCTATTTTTAATTTCAGCCGTTCATATCTTTCTTCTGATATCAGGCCTATCTCATATCCTTTTTCTGTCAGCCTTTGATCTGCATTATCTTGACGGAGCAAAAGACGGTACTCTGCTCTCGATGTCATCATCCGATATGGCTCATGACTCTCCTTTGTTACAAGGTCATCAATCAGCACTCCGATATATGCTTCAGATCTGTCTAATATAATTGGATCCTTCCCATATATCTTCCTGGCCGCATTGATTCCTGCTATCAAACCTTGCGCTGCCGCTTCTTCATACCCGGAGCTTCCATTAAACTGGCCTGCACTGAACATCCCTTCTATGTTGCGGAACTCAAGAGAAGGCTTTAACTGCCTGGCATCAATGCAGTCATATTCAATCGCATACGCGTTGCGGACAATTTTTACATTTTCAAGGCCAGGTACAGTACGGTACATATCATATTGAACATCTTCCGGAAGAGAACTTGACATTCCTCCAATATACATTTCATTTGTCTCAATTCCTTCCGGCTCTATAAATACCTGATGCCTTTCCTTATCAGCAAACTTTACAACCTTATCTTCTATAGAGGGACAATAACGGGGTCCTGTTCCTTCTATCATCCCGGAAAACAGAGGAGAGCGGTCAAGATTGCCCCGTATGATCTCATGAGTCTTCTCATTTGTATAAGTCAGCCAGCAGGATACTTGGTCAATCTGAACATCATCAGGGTTAGTGGCAAAAGAAAAAGGTACAATGCGCTCGTCACCAAACTGTTCTTCCATCTTGCTGAAATCTACCGTGTTGCGGTCAATCCTCGCCGGCGTTCCTGTCTTAAAACGATACATCTTAATTTCCATCTCTTCCAAACTGTCCGTAAGATAATTTGCGGCCTGAAGCCCGTTTGGCCCGGTATAATTACTTACGTCTCCATATATGCAGCGGGCTTTCAGATAAGTTCCCGTACATAAGATCACCGCTTGACAATGGTAGATTCCCCCTGAGGATATCTGGACGCCTGTCACTTTATTATTCTCTGTCATTATTCTTATAACTTCTGCCTGCTTTACATCCAAATTTTCCTGTCCTTCTAATACCCGGCGCATTGTGCGGCTGTACAATGCCTTATCTGCCTGTGCCCGAAGAGAATGAACGGCAGGGCCTTTTGATTTGTTCAGCATTTTAGACTGAATAAAACTGCGGTCTATTACTTTCCCCATCTCTCCGCCTAAAGCATCTATTTCCCTTACCAAATGACCTTTTGATGTTCCACCTATATTTGGATTGCAGGGCATGAGGGCAATGCTGTCCACACTAACTGTAAACACAATTGTCTTAAGCCCAAGCCGCGCACATGCAAGAGCCGCCTCACAGCCTGCATGCCCTGCGCCGATTACCACTACATCATATTGATCTTTACTTACCCATACAGAATTTACTGAATATTTCATTTACTAAATCTTCTCCTATTGTTTCGCCTGTAATGTTTCCCAATGATTCATATGCACCCATCAGATCAATGGAATAAAAATCTTCAGGCATTCCATCCTCAATGCTCTGACATACTTTACATAAAGATTCTATCGCATGGCTCAATGCATTTTTATGCCTTGCATTTGTAATATAGATTTCATTGTTAAAAGATATTTCTCCTTCAAAGAACATATGTTTTATTTTATTTTCCAATTCATCTATTCCATCTCTGTTTTTTGCTGAAATTTCTATTATTTCTACATTTTTTGCAAGTATTACTTCATTTTCTCGGACTGTGTTTGATTTATCACCTATCATAAACTTTTCTTTTGCAAGTTCTAATTCATTTAATAATTCTTCTTTTGTTATGACCCTATCCAAATCTGACTTATTCAACAATATTATAGTCTTTTTTTCAGAAATCATCTGAAAAATATTTCTGTCATTATCATCAAAAGATTTTGAGCTATCTATAACACACAATACCAGATCCGCCTCCGACACATGTCCTCTCGCCCTGTCAACTCCTATTTTTTCTGCAACATCATCCGTGTCCCTGATTCCTGCGGTATCCATGATATTTAGCGATATTCCCTTAAGATTTATATGCTCCTCCAGAACGTCTCTCGTCGTACCTTCCATCTCCGTGACTATGGCGCGTTCCTCTCCTAACAAGGCATTTAAAAGAGAAGATTTCCCTGCATTTGGCTTTCCGGCAATTACTGTCTTTATCCCCTCTTTTATCATCCTTCCATTATCACAGGTATATAAAAGATTTTCAATTTCCTCTTTCAGCCTGTCAATGTCCTTTTTTAGTTTTTCCCCATATCCATCCACGCTTATATGCTCCGGGTCATCCAGAGCAGACTCTATAAAAGCAGTATGGTATATGATCTCCTGTCTTATAGATTGAATTTTATCTTTAACATTCCCTTTTAACTGGCTGACAGAGCTCTTATGGGCATATTCATTCTGAGCTGAAATAAGATCTCCTACTGCCTCTGCCTGAGATAGATCGATTCTTCCGTTTAAAAATGCCCGTTTCGTAAATTCTCCGGGCTGTGCCGGAAAAGCTCCGTTTTTTAATAGCACTTCAAGTATCTTTTTTACAACATATACGCCGCCATGGCAGTTTATCTCAACTGTATCTTCCCCTGTGTAGCTGTGAGGCCCCCTCATAAGCATGACAAGAACTTCATCGATAACCTCTTCCCCATCTTTTATATAGCCATAATGGATCGTGTGTGATTTTTGTTCGGAAAGTACTTTATTATTCTTTCCGGCATAGACTTTATCTGCAATTTCAAAAGATTCATTCCCCGTCATCCTTACAATTCCGATCCCGGAATCACTCATGGCGGTAGATATTGCAGCTACTGTTCCCGAATACTGGAAATTCATAAAAATTCCTCCGTTATTTAAAAAAATAGGGGTTTTCATTAACCCCTACTTTCACATATTAATATCTGCGCGCCAATGTAACAACAACTCTCCTGTAAGGTTCTTCCCCTTCACTATGTGTAGATACAGCTGAATCAGACTGGAGAGCAGAATGGATAATCCTTCTCTCGTATGGATTCATTGGCTCAAGAAATACGCTTCTTCTTGTTCTTTTAACTTTTCCTGCAATATTCTTTGCAAGATTTTCAAGAGTCTGTTTCCTTCTTCTCCTGTAATCTTCAGTATCGAGTTTTACCCTTACATAGCCGTCCTGCATCTTATTAGCTACACGGTTTGTCAGATACTGAAGAGAATCCAGAGTCTGTCCTCTTTTTCCAATCAGTATGCCCATATCCGGCCCATCCATATTAATACTTAAGGCGCCTTCATCATCAACTGATGTCGTAACCGCTACATCCTTCATATCAAGACAGGAAAGAACATCTTGAATAAATTTCTTGCAGGTTTCAATTGTAACTTCTTGTACAGGAGCAAGAGGAATTTCTTTCTTTATTACGGATTTTACTTCTTCTTTTTCATCTTCTTTCATTCCTTTTTCCTGGTATCTGCTGTCTTTATATTCTTTGCCGCCCTTGACTTCTCTTGCATCCTTTTTATTCCTGTAATTTTTCTTATTATGCTCTTTTTTCGGATACCTGTCTTTTCTCTCTTTCTTTTCCTCGGCCGGCTCTGCAGATTCTTTTTTCTCCTCTGTCTCATCGGCTGCAGCAACAGTCTCTTCTTTTTTCTTCCGTGCTTTAATTACAGCCTGTTTTACTCCAATTCCCAGAAATCCGGCACTTCCCTTTTCAATAACCTCATAATCTAATTTGTCACTTGTCACGCCCAACTGAACCAATGCTTCTGTAATCGCGTCGTCAAGTGTCCTGGCAGATACTGTAATATAATCCATAACAATTTCCCCCTAATTATTTTTATTAAACCTTTCTACCATGTTTGCTTTATTTGCAAGGCTTCCTGGCTTTGCATTTTTTGCGTTCTGTCTTGCTTTCTCAACCTTTAATTCTTTTTCCTTTTCAATTTCTGCACTTACCTTTTTGCTTGCAGTCTTTTTCATTGACTTGGTATTCGCCTGAGCCATCTCATTGATCCTCTCGGCTCTCTCACCCCGTTTCTTCGCCTTTTCTTTAGCTTTTTCCTTATTCTTTTCAATCAGGTCTTCCACTGACATCTTTGACAGATGCTTATTGATGACAATCTGCTGAAGAGTCCTTACCACCGCGCTTATAATCCAGTAAAGCCCGATACCTGTAGGAAGGGTAAATACCATAAATACAGAAAGCAGCGGCATCGTAGTATTCATTGTCTTCATCGTTCCTGCCATCGGATTATCCTTGTCAAGCTGCTGTCCTGTAGCCGACTGGCTCAACTTAATGTTCAGCATCTGTGTAGCGCCTGACAGCACCGGGAGCAGAATTGCCGTTATAATTATTGCTGCTGCCGGAATAGCATAATCACCGCTGTTCCTGATCATCTGTATCGGCGCTTCCTTAAGGTTAGGAATCGTCAGAAATCTTTGAACTGATTCCGGCGCCGACTTGATAGCCGGAACATATGTCTCAATGCTGTATATGACAGGATAAAGCGCAAACAGAAACGGCATCTGTATCAAAAGGGGAAGGCATCCTCCCATCATAGATGTTCCATACTTGTCATAAACCTGCTGGATCTCTTCCTGCTGTTTCATCATGGATGCCTGGTCTTTTCTGTTTTTATACTTTTTCTGAATTGCCTGTATCTCTGGATTCATAACCGTCGACATCTTAGATGTCCTCTGCTGGTTAATCGTCATGGGCAACATGCAAGTATATACGATAATTGTATAGATAATAATAGATAATCCGACTACCCCATTCTGCAGATTGAATGTATCTGTCAGCATTGTATAGATAAAGTTCATTACTTTACCAAGGAGCCAGCATAGCTGTCCCACAATCGGCCAATTTGCCGCCGTCACTAAACTAAATGTCATTTTTTTTCCTCCATCGTAATTTTTTCTCACGGAACCGGGTCATAACCACCTCTGGAAAAGGGATTACATCTCAATATCCTTTTTACAGCCAGAATTCCCCCCTTGAGCGCTCCGTATTTTTCAACGGCCTCCAACGCATAAACAGAACACGTCGGATAATATTTGCAAGAAGAATAACCTTTTGCCGGGGAAAGATATTTACGATAAAACCTGATGGATGCAATCATTATCCTTTTCACGATCCATTACCTCTGTATATATTTTATGAAGATTTCCCAGATGGATCAGCGCGCTCTCTATTTCACGGTAACCTTTACCTTTTGCGCTGTTTCTTGCTATTACAACAATATCCAGTCCGCATCTGAAATGATCTTCTTGCAGTCGATAGCTCTCTCTTACCAATCTTGTCAAACGATGCCTGACAATACTATTTCCTACCTTTTTACTTACAGATATTCCTAATCTGTTTTTATTAACCCCATTTTCCCTCACATACATTACCAGGTATTTATTTGCCAGTGACCTCCCGCTCTGATACACAAGGTTAAAATCAGCGTTCTTTTTTAATGATTCGGAATATTTCATAAATACTGCTCTCCTAATTTTAATAGAAGAAAAGGCCACATATATGCGGCCTATGCGGATAATACTTTTCTTCCTTTAGCTCTTCTGTTCGCAAGTACCTTTCTTCCGCCTTTAGTACTCATCCTTGATCTAAAACCATGAACTTTCGCTCTCTGTCTTTTTTTTGGCTGGAATGTCATCTTCATGGATATCCACCTCCTTATATCTTCTAAACGGATAAAATCCGTCAGTCCCGCAGGAACATTAATTATTGAAACTCCCACTTACTCTATCTCTATAAGACATCATTTTTGATTATATTAAATAATTGTATTTCCGTCAAGCAAATTATCCTATTTTTTTAACTACTTTTTATTAAATGAAAAGAATCCACAAGTTATCCACAAAATGTTGATAACTTGTGGACTTATGGTGGATATCATGTGGATATTAAATATTTTTTCTTTTCCTTTCTTAATAATCCTCATATTTTCATTGTTATAACATTATCCACATAGAAATTCAATTGCCTAAATAACGAATTTGATGTAAAATATAAGGAAGTCTTAGAAAGAGCAGGAAAAAGTTTATGAATATCGTGAAAGAAAAATGGTCCGAAATAATTGAATATTTAAGAGTGGAACATGAGTTATCCAATGTTTCATTCTCTACCTGGATACAGCCTTTAAAAGTATATGAAGTTATCAATGATACCGTATATATTATGGTAAATATGAACGCCAGCGTTGAATATATCGAAAAAAAATACCATCTCCCTCTTAAAGTCTGCATTTCCGAAATTACAGGAACAGATTTTGATGTAGTATTTATAACTGAAGACGATGATCGCCTGAGTGAAATCCATGACATGTCTTCCGAATCAGGACAGAAAACACGAACCAGATCTGTCTCTGAAAAAGCAGGGCTTAACCCCAAATATACATTTGATACTTTTGTCGTAGGCAACAATAATAATTTTGCACATGCAGCATCGCTTGCCGTCTCCGAATCCCCGGGAGAAGTCTATAATCCTCTTTTCCTTTATGGGGGCGTAGGACTTGGTAAAACACATTTGATGCATTCAATTGCACATTTCATTCTGGAAAAAAATCCGAAAAAACAAGTTCTCTATGTTACAAGCGAGACTTTTACCAACGAACTTATTGAAGCCTTAAAAAAAGGAAAATCTGCGGGAGACGAGTCGGAAATGTCGAAATTCCGGAATAAGTACAGAAATAATGACGTTCTTCTGATTGACGATATTCAATTTATCATTGGAAAAGAGAGTACGCAGGAAGAATTTTTCCACACATTTAATCATCTTCATACATCCGGCAAGCAGATCATCATCTCCAGCGATAAGCCTCCAAGAGATATCGAAACTTTGGAGGCAAGGCTCCGCACCAGATTCGACTGGGGATTGATTGCTGATATTTCTGCTCCGAATTATGAGACAAGAATGGCTATCCTTCAGAAGAAGATTGAGCTTGACCATCTGGAGAGATACCATATTCCCCATGATGTATTAGACTATATCGCTGTTAATGTAAAATCAAATATACGGGAACTTGAAGGGTCTCTTAACAAACTGATAGCTCTCTATAAGCTGAACCACTATGAGAGCCCTATCAACATTTCTCTCGCAGCAGAAGCACTTAAGGACATCATCTCATCTGAAAATAACAGAAAGATAACCCCGGAACTAATCATGGACATCGTAGCGGAACATTTTAATATTACGATATCAGACTTAAAGAGCAATAAGAGAAACTCCGAAATAGCCTATCCAAGACAGATTGCAATGTATTTTATAAGAAATATGACGGAAAACTCATTAAAAACCGTAGGCGTCTATCTTGGAGGAAAAGACCACTCAACAGTGAAATACGGCATTGAAAAGATAGAAAACGAAGCACGTGAGAGTGAATCCCTTTCAAACACTCTTTCTATAATAAAGAAAAAAATAAATCCTGTTTAATATAAAGGACAGTCCTGTGGGGAAAAAACTGTGGACAAACAGGTAATTATATTATTATAATTATGATTCCAGGCTGTATTATAAATCTACATGACTTTTATCCCAATTTTATCCTGATAAAAACACTATGTGCATCCACCTGTTTTTCAAATCATCAAAATTAGGTAAATTGAGGGTTTCATGTACTTTTCCACTTTTCCACAGCCCCTAATAAGAATAAGGAGAATAATTATTATTTATTTATATATGTGAATTTTCGAAAGGAGTTTTACACATGAAAATTATCTGCAGCAAATCTGACCTTGTAAAAGGAGTAGGCATTGTATCAAAGGCAGTTTCTTCTAAAACAACAATGCCTATATTAGAATGTATTTTAATTGATGCGACGACTGATATAATAAAATTAACAGCAAATGATATGGAACTGGGAATACAGACTATCATTGAAGGAGACATAAGAGAAAGAGGCATGATTGCTATTAATGCAAAGACATTCTCGGAATTTGTCCGCAAGCTTCCGGATAACGATGTTACAATAGAAACAGACGACAACCTTCAGATGAAGATTACCTGTGAAAAGGTTGTCTTGAACATATCAGGAAAACCTGGGGAGGAATTTTCTTATCTTCCCGTCATAGAAAAACAAAATTCAATAGAGATATCTCAATTCACTTTAAAAGAAGTCATAAGGCAGACAATATTCTCCATTTCAGACAGCGAGAATAATAAACTTATGACAGGAGAGTTGTTTGAGATTAAAGACGGGATGCTCAGAGTCGTGTCTTTGGACGGACACAGAATATCTATCAGAAGAATCCCTCTTCATGATGAGGTTGAGGATAAAAAAATGATTGTACCTGGAAAGACATTAATGGAGATAAGCAAGATACTTTCCGGTGAAGCAGAAAATATGGTGCATATTTTCTACACCAGCAATCATGTCCTGTTTGAGTTTGACAATACAATCGTCGTATCAAGGCTGATCGAAGGAGAATATTTTAAGATAGACCAGATGCTTTCCAGTGATTATGAGACAAAGGTAAGGGTTAACAAAAAAGAGCTGCTGAATTGTATTGACAGATCTACTCTTCTCATAAAAGAAGGAGATAAAAAACCGATTATCATTGATATCAGCGACGAGATGATGGATCTTAAGATTAAATCCCAGATAGGTTCCATGGATGAAAATATCTATGCAAGCAAAGAGGGAAAGGATCTTATGATAGGGTTCAATCCGAAATTTTTGATAGACGCATTAAGAAATATTGATGAAGAAGAAGTCACTCTTTATCTGATGAATGCAAAAGCACCCTGTTTTATAAAAGATGAAGAGGAAAGCTATATATATCTGATACTTCCTGTTAATTTTAATGCCATATGATGTAATTGAGAAAAGAGAGAGATTATGATAAATATTAAGTTGAGAGATGAATTTATAAAACTGGGGCAGGCTCTTAAGGCGGCAAATCTTGTAAGCTCAGGGGTTGAAGCAAAAGACGTTATAAATGACGGTTTGGTAAAAGTGAACGGGGAGACGGAGACGCGCCGCGGGAAAAAACTTTATGCAGGGGATATAGCAGAGTTTAACGGAGAGCAGATAAAAATTGAAGATTAAGTCTTTGAAAATAAAGAATTTCAGGAATTATGATTTGCTGAATCTGGATTTTGACGGCAGCGCCAATATATTTTACGGAGATAATGCCCAGGGTAAGACAAACATACTTGAGGCTCTTTATATTACAGGAACGACTAAATCCCACAGGGGAGCAAAGGACAGAGATCTGATACAGTTTGAAAAAGATGAGGCTCATATAGAAACAGTAATTGAAAAAAGAAAAATATGTTATCAGATTGATATGCACCTGAAAAAAAACAGTCCGAAAGGAATCGCAATAAATAAGATTCCTATCCGCAAAGCAGGAGAATTATTTGGAATTGTAAATTTTGTGTTTTTCTCGCCTGAGGACTTAAATATCATAAAAAACGGGCCGGCGGAACGAAGAAGGTTTATTGATCTGGAACTCTCTCAGCTTGATAAGATATATTTCAATAATCTTTCAAATTATAACAGGATAGTAAATCAAAGAAATCATCTGCTAAAAGAAATAGGGATTGAAAATAAAAAAAATTTGATGGAAACTCTTGAAATATGGGATTTACAATTGATAGAATATGGAAACAGGCTTATTGAAAGAAGGAAACAGTTCATACAGGATATGAATGAGATCGTCTCTTCCGTACATAGAAAACTGACAGGAAACAAGGAGAATATAAAAATAATATACGAACCCTGCAATGGAAATATTCCTCTTGAGCAGACAATTAAGAAAAACAGGGAAAGAGACCTCAGGATGAAGAGCACTTCCTCGGGCCCGCACAGAGATGATATATGCATTATGCATGACAGGATGGATATACGCAAGTTCGGCTCCCAGGGCCAGCAGAGGACGGCTGCGCTCTCATTGAAACTGGCAGAGATAGAGCTTGTAAAAAATACGATAGGAGACACCCCTGTGCTATTACTTGACGATGTACTGTCTGAACTTGACAAACACAGGCAAAACTATTTATTGGACAGCATCAGTGATATACAGACGCTTATTACATGTACAGGTGTTGAGGATTTCGTAAATCACAGGTTTTCAATTAATAAAATTTTCCACGTCCAGGACGGACAAGTGTTGAGAGAGAATTAGGAGGATTTGAATGAGTACAGAAAAAGTACAGCACGAATATGGAGCAGATGAGATTCAGATACTGGAAGGCCTTGAAGCCGTAAGAAAGCGCCCGGGCATGTATATCGGCAGCACTTCGCTCAGAGGGCTTCATCATCTGGTTTATGAGATAGTGGATAACTCCGTGGATGAGGCGTTGGCTGGCTTTTGCGATACAATCACCGTAACAATTAATAAAGATAATTCTGTTACCGTAACGGATAACGGACGTGGAATACCGGTAGGAATCAACCACAAGGCAGGCCTTCCAGCAGTCGAAGTCGTATTTACCGTACTGCATGCGGGCGGAAAGTTCGGCGGAGGGGGATACAAAGTATCAGGAGGCCTTCACGGAGTGGGCGCTTCCGTAGTAAATGCCTTGTCAAACTGGCTGGAAGTAGAGATAAAAAGTGAAGGAAAAATCTATAAACAGCGCTATGAACGTGGAAAAGTGGTTGAAAAACTTAACGTCATAGGGGAATGTGAAAAAGAAAAAAGCGGAACAAAAGTAACTTTTATGCCGGATGATACGATATTTGAAGACACTGTCTTTGATTATGACGTATTAAAGCAGAGATTCCGGGAAATGGCATTTCTTACGAGAGGGTTAAAGATTATTATAAGAGATGACCGTCCGGAAGAAAAACCGATAGAAAAGACATTTCATTATGAGGGAGGGATTAAGGAGTTTGTCCAATATCTCAACCGCAGCAAAACGGCTCTCTACGAAGATATAATATACTGTGAAGGGATAATGAACGATGTTGTTGTAGAAGTCGCGATGCAGCACAATGATTCCTACAGTGACAATACCTATGGGTTTGTCAATAACATTACGACTCCGGAGGGAGGAACCCATGTAGTAGGGTTCCGAAATGCCCTTACGAAAACATTCAATGATTATGCAAGAAAGAACAAGCTTCTAAAAGAAAGCGAGCCGAATCTTTCAGGAGAAGATATAAGGGAAGGACTTACGGCAATTATAAGTGTTAAGATAGAGGATCCTCAGTTTGAAGGACAGACAAAGCAGAAACTTGGAAACAGTGAGGCCAGGGGTGCGGTTGACAGCATCGTGAGCAGGCAGCTGGGCGTTTATCTGGAGCAGAATCCTGCAGTTGCCAGGATGACGGTTGAAAAGTCTGTCATGGCTCAGAGGGCAAGAGAGGCAGCCAGGAAGGCAAGAGACCTGACAAGGAGGAAATCTGCACTTGACAGCATGGCTCTTCCCGGAAAGCTTGCAGACTGCTCAGACAAGAATCCGGAAAACTGTGAGATTTATATCGTAGAGGGAGATTCTGCGGGAGGTTCGGCTAAGACAGCAAGAGACAGGGCTACCCAGGCTATTTTACCGCTGAGGGGGAAGATTCTGAACGTTGAAAAGGCGAGGCTTGATAAAATATATGGAAATGCCGAGATTAAGGCTATGATTACTGCGTTCGGAACAGGAATTCATGATGATTTCGACATATCAAAGCTGCGCTATCACAAGATAATCATCATGACAGATGCCGACGTGGACGGAGCGCATATCAGCACGCTTCTCCTGACGTTCTTGTATAGATTCATGCCGGAGCTTATTAAAGAAGGATATGTATATCTTGCACAGCCGCCTCTTTATAAGCTGGAGAAAAATAAAAAGGTATGGTATGCGTACAGTGATGAAGAACTGGACGGCATACTGAAAGAAGTAGGGCGTGATACGAACAATAAAATTCAGCGTTACAAAGGCCTTGGAGAGATGGATGCAGAGCAGCTCTGGGATACGACGATGGATCCGGAGCACAGGATTCTTTTGCGAGTGACGATGGATGAAGAGTCGACATCTGAGCTTGACCTTACCTTTACGACCCTTATGGGAGATAAGGTGGAGCCAAGGAAGGAATTTATAGAAGAAAATGCAAAATATGTTAAGAATCTTGATGTATAGAAAGATGTAAGAGAAAGGAAAAAATATGGAAGACAATATATTTGACAAAGTCCATGAAGTGGATCTGAAAAAGACAATGGAAACCTCTTACATCGATTATGCCATGAGCGTTATCGCATCGAGGGCGCTTCCGGATGTAAGGGACGGCCTGAAACCGGTTCAGAGAAGAATACTCTATTCTATGATAGAGCTTAATAACGGACCGGACAAGCCTCACAGGAAATGCGCTCGTATTGTGGGTGATACCATGGGTAAATACCATCCCCACGGAGACAGTTCCATATATGGAGCTCTGGTAAATATGGCGCAGGAGTGGTCAACAAGATACCCTCTCGTTGACGGTCATGGGAATTTTGGCTCTGTTGACGGCGATGGGGCTGCTGCCATGCGTTATACGGAGGCGCGCTTAAGTAAGATTTCCATGGAGCTTACTGCTGATATCAATAAAGATACGGTAGATTTTGCGCCGAACTTCGATGAGACGGAAAAAGAACCGGTAGTGCTTCCGGCAAGGTTTCCAAATCTTTTAGTAAACGGAACTTCCGGCATTGCCGTCGGCATGGCGACAAACATCCCTCCGCATAACCTGAAAGAAGTAATCAATGCGGTAGTGAAGATTATTGACAATCAAATTGCAGATAAAGAAGAGACAACAGTAGAAGAAATACTTGAGATAGTAAAAGGCCCTGATTTTCCTACAGGAGGCATGATACTTGGCACCAGGGGAATTGAGGAGGCATACAGGACAGGACGCGGGAAGATCCGCGTGCGCGCGATAACAGATATCGAATCAATGGCCAATGGAAAGAGCCGTATTGTTGTAACGGAACTTCCTTACATGGTAAATAAAGCAAGGCTGATTGAAAAAATAGCGGAAATGGTGCGGGATAAGCGGATTGACGGAATTACGGACTTGAGCGACCAGTCAAGCCGCGAAGGGATGAGGATCGTTATAGAATTGCGGCGTGATGTAAATGCTAATGTTATCCTGAACCAGCTGTTCAAACATACGCAGCTTCAGGATACTTTTGGGGTAATAATGCTGGCTCTTGTAAATAATGAGCCGAAGGTCATGAATATTCTGGACATGCTTACTTATTACCTTCAGCATCAGGAAGAGGTCGTAACCCGGCGTACAAAGTATGAGCTTAATAAGGCAAAAGAAAGAGCGCATATTTTAGAGGGCCTGCTTATAGCGCTTGATAATATTGATGAGGTAATCCGCATTATCAGAGGCTCCCAGACGGTACAGGCGGCAAAGACAGAATTGATGAGCCGTTTTGGGCTGACAGATGTACAGGCGCAGGCAATCGTAGATATGCGTTTGCGGGCGCTTACCGGCCTGGAGAGAGAGAAACTGGAGGCTGAGTATAATGAGCTGATGAAACAGATTGAGAGGTTAGAGGCTATCCTTGCCGACCGGAAACTTCTCCTGGGCGTTATCCGTAAAGAAATCATCATTATCCGGGACAAGTATGGGGATGAGAGAAGGACTTCTATCGGATTTGATGAATTTGACATATCCATGGAAGATTTGATACCGAAAGAAGATGTTGTGATCACCATGACAAAACTCGGATATATCAAACGGATGTCACATGATACGTTTAAAGCCCAGAACAGGGGAGGAAAGGGCATTAAGGGAATGCAGACCCTTGATGAGGATTATGTGGAAGAGCTTTTTATGTCGCATACCCATCATTACCTTATGTTCTTTACCAATACCGGACGGGTATACAGAATGAAAGCTTATGAGATACCGGAGGCAAGCCGTACTTCCAGAGGAACGGCAATAGTAAATCTTTTACAGCTGATGCCTGGCGAGAAAATAAGCGCCGTTATAGAAATTGACGGATACAGAGACGGTGAATATCTGTTTATGGCGACAAAGAAAGGCCTTGTAAAGAAAACGCCGATTAAGGAATATGCAAATGTAAGAAAGACAGGGCTTGCAGCAATTACTCTTAGGGAAGACGATGAGCTGATCGAAGTAAAATATACAGACAGTGATGCGGAAATCTTCCTTGTGACAAAATACGGACAGTGTATCCGCTTTGATGAAAAGGATGTGCGTCCGACAGGAAGGACATCCATGGGCGTGCGCGGAATGAATCTTTCTGACAGAGATGAGATTATCGGCATGCAGCTTAATATTCAGGGAGAAGAGCTTTTAATCGTGTCTGAAAAAGGTATGGGAAAACGCACTGATCTATCCGAATTTACCTGCCAGAATAGAGGCGGCAAAGGCGTGAAATGCTATAAGATTACCGAAAAGACAGGAAATGTCATGGGAGTAAAGGCCGTTCATAAAGATGATGAGATTATGATCATCAATACGGAAGGAATCGTTATTCGCATGAAATGTGAAGGAATCTCGGTACTTGGAAGAATCACGTCCGGTGTCAAGCTCATAAATCTGAAAGAAGGCGACATCGTAGCCAGCATTGCGAAGGCAAGAAAAGAGGCTGAGGCAGAGGAAGAGGACGCAGAGACATCTGAAACGCAGCAGGAAGACATGAAAGAAGACAAATAATAATAAAAGGTACAACCGTTTTATCCTTTTCAAAGCGGTTGTACCTTTTTTATTGCTAATAATGATTATTCTGATATGTTATCCTTTTCAATCTCCCGGATCAAAATTTCAGAGAGCTTTGTGACAGCGGAATCAACGATATCAGCGCAGTGCGCCTTTCTTTCAGGAGATTTTTTTTCCATTCCTCTCGTAAGGACGCGACAGCATGTTCCGCCGCATGTTTCTTTAAAGTAGTCATGGAATTCATGGGTCAGCTTAAAACATCTGTCTATTTTCGGGTCTCCCGGAACTGTGCGGCCAAATAAAAAACCGATGCACATTGCAGATCCTGCCAGCGCGCCGCAGATGCAGCCGCCTCCGCCGAGACCCCACGGAAAACCGGAACTCATAGCTATGGCATCGTCAGACATATCAAGTTCAAAATTTTTTCTTATGGCATAGATTACGGATTCAGAACAGGTGAAACCTGAATGGAAGGCATCCTGGGCATCCTTTTTTAGCTGTTCTGCATTTATATTTGTTGTCATGGCAAAGCCTCCTTATAAATGATATTATTAATATTTATGATAGCATATATGGGGAAATTTTGCATTAGAGGGCAGAATAATAATTGAATAATTTTTATCAATAATTTAAAATTAAATGATATTGGAAAAGTCGCGGAACTCACAGGCTTTTCAATAGATATGGTGCAGAAAGTGCTGAAATAAAAAGGAAAATATTGAACATAATTATACGTCTTCTGGAATCTGAAAGTTTCCGGAAGATGTTTTTTATTATTGAAGTGAATTTTATTGATTATCAAGATATATTTATTGAAAAACAATAAAAGAATATTGAAATTCAATAATTAATGTGATATATTATAAATCAGGAACAAGACCAATATAGTGAAAGGATGTTGATGATATTGAATTTAAAATTTGTGAGATTTACAAAACTTATACTTGACGTGATGTACTTCGGCGGATTTTTTGTTTTTTTTACACTCCCAATCAGTTTGAAACTGCTTGGAAAATATTATTCAGAGCGGATAGAAGAAAATTTTATGTTCATGCTGGTTTCCCTGGCAATCTGCGGAGTGCTTGCGATTCTTATTATAGCGGAGCTTAGATGTATGATGGGGACGGTGGCCGATGGGAACTGTTTCGTATATATGAATGTGTCAAGTCTTCGGAAAATGGCGGTATTCAGCATTGTAATCGCAGCTGTGACGCTCGTTAAGCTTTTTCTGGTTCCAACGCCTGCGACAGCAGTAGTGGTTCTTGTATTTTTTATTGCGGCTCTTTTTAGCCAGGTGCTTTCATATGTGTTTGAAAAAGCTGTCAGCTATAAGGAAGAAAACGACCTTACAATATAGGGGGGAACTTGAATGGGAATAAAGATTAATCTGGATGTCCTGATGGCACAGAAGAAGATCGGGCTGGTAGAACTTGCAAAGCGGGTGGACATCACCCCGGCGAATCTGTCGATCTTAAAAAATAATAAGGCTAAGGCAATCCGTTTCTCAACGTTGGAGGCAATTTGCAGGGAGCTTGGCTGCCAGCCGGGAGAAATTATTGAGTATGAAGATGAAAAGCAAAAAGATGAAATGATATTAAAAGAAAAGGAGAGATGAATATGAATATAGGGAATAATGGATATCAGTATGTGGAGGAACCCATAAAGAAAAAACAGCAAATGCCGCCGCTGGTAAGGAGGATAGCAGATGATTACAGATTTTTTGGAGGCTTGAGCGCGGCATACGGAGCTGTGTTTGCATTCTGCCTATATAAGAACCTTCACGGAATCACATTTCCGCTCTGTATAGCGGCTACGATTGGCTTTGCCTATGTTTTTATGAAAAAAATAGAATTCAGGCTGCAAAAAGGTTCCGGTTTTTATATTGCGGGGATGATACTTTTGGGCATATCTACGGCGTATACTTCTTCTTTTTTCTTTCATTTTTTTAATATGGCAGGAATTATACTTTTGTTTTTTGTATTCATGATTCATCAGTTTTATAATGATTATGAGTGGAATCTGCCGGGATATTTGAAGAGGATGCTGATACTTCTGGGAACAACGATAGAATGTATTCCATATCCGATAATGCATGGAACAGCGTATTTTTCAAAAGATAAGAGCGGAAAGAACCGTACTGCAGCAGCAATCGGGATAGGTGCCGCGGCAGCAGCCGGCATGCTGTGCATTATATTGCCGCTGCTTTTAAAGTCAGATTTAATGTTTTCAAAAATATTTGGAGACATTTTAAAATATATTAATTTTGGAACAATCATAGGAGTCAGTGTTACGTTTGCCACGGGTACATTTTTAAGCTACTCTTTTTTCGCGGCGCTATGCAGGCATAATTTTCCAGAAGGAAATACCAGAAGAATGAAATATTATCATCCTCTTGTCGGCATTACCTTTACAGGAATCATTAGCCTTGTATATGTGATGTATTGTATGGTTCAGATTATTTATCTGTTTGGGAGGATCAGGATTGGTCTTCCAGAGGGAGTGACATATGCACAGTATGCGAGAGGCGGATTTTGGGAACTTTTATTTGTAAGCATCATTAACTTTGTTATGGTGCTTGTGTGCATGTATTTGTTTTATGACAATATCTTGTTAAAAACCATTCTTACGGTAATATCGGGCTGTACATTTATTATGATAATATCTGCGGCATACAGGATGAAACTATACGTGGCGGCATATCATCTGACATTCCTCCGGATATTGGTGCTTTGGTTCCTTGCTGTGCTGGCGCTTATTATGGGAGGAGTAATCGCGAGTATGTATAAAAAGAGCTTTCCGCTTTTTAAGTATATTATGGCAGCAGTGAGCGTGACATATATTCTGTTTGCTTTTTCAAGGCCGGATGTAATTGCCATACGCTATAATATGGAACACGCGCAGATAAAGAAAGCTGAAGATATTACGTATTTCTTATATAAGGGAAGCGTGGATGCCGCGCCGGAAATTTTAAAAATAAATATTTATGAATATGATGACAGTGAATATCTGAAAAAACAGATTTACAGTTACTATGAAAGAATTTCAACGGATTATGAGGATGTGTTCTTTAGAAAAGCCAATTATTCTGAGATACGTGCGAAAATGGCGGCTGATGAATATCTTGGGAAGTAAATTGAGGAGAAATGGGAAGAAATACAGGATGCCTTTTATAAAAAGCTATGCAGGAGTATATAAATTATTGTATAATAGAAAAGATGCCGGTGATAAATTAATGACGATAAAAAGGTTATAATATTTTACCAAGGAGAAAGAGAATGAACAGAATCGTAATGATGGTGCTGAGGAATTGGTATTATGTACCGTTTAAATGGATAAAACTTTGCTGGTATGCAGCACATGCAGATAAATATACGGATTATGAGCATAACTTGCTGTTGAGGGATATTGTGTATCATGCCAATAAAGGAGGGCGCGTGACAATAAAAGTGACAGGGCAGGAATATGTTCCTCAGAAAAACGGATTCATGTATTTTCCGAACCATCAGGGGATGTATGACATGCTTGCCATGCTTGAGGCCAGCCCTGCTCCGTTTTCAGCGGTAGCAAAAAAGGAGATTAAAGACATTCCCTTTTTGAAACAGGTGCTGGCATGCCTTAGGGCATTTCTTCTGGACCGCGAGGATGTACGGCAGGCGATGACCGTAATCTCTAATGTGACAAAGGAAGTTGAAAAAGGAAGGAATTATCTCATATTTGCAGAAGGGACGCGCTCAAAAGAAGGAAATAAAACACAGGAATTTAAGAGCGGTTCTTTTAAGGCGGCAACACGGGCGAAATGCCCTATTGTTCCGGTGGCGCTTATAGACGCGTTCAAACCGTTTGATTCGGGTACGATCGCGCCTGTGACAGTTGAAGTGCATTTTCTGAAACCATTGTATTATGACGATTACCGGGATATGAAGACAAAAGAGCTTGCAGCGCTTGTGAAGGCGAGGATTGACGAGGAGATATGCCAAAAGATATGCCAAAAGTGCACAAATAAGGATTGACAACAAAGGAAACCTTTAGTATAATACCCTTGTTTGGAGAAATACTCAAGAGGCTGAAGAGGCGCCCCTGCTAAGGGTGTAGGTCGGGTAACCGGCGCGAGGGTTCAAATCCCTCTTTCTCCGGTAAATATGCGTGTGATTGAATCTACATTTCAATCACACGCTTTTCTGTTAGTTATGGAATTGTATCATAGAAGGCGGAATACCTGTTCAGCCGTGTACGACATGTTTTTGCGGGCGTTTGACTTTTCCATGGAGTCTTCCAATGTAGCGGCACCCCTTACAATTGAGAAAAAAGCATCAATTCCCGCATCGTTGCAGGCTGCTGCTCCTTCCGTGACGGCACCCGCAAATGCAATAGTCTTTATTCCATATTTCTTTGCGAGGCGAGCAACGCCTACAGGGGCTTTTCCCATGGCTGTCTGATGATCCAGGCGACCTTCACCGGTAACGGCGACATCTGCCTCTTTTAATTCATTTTCGAGATTTACAGCACTTAAGATAAGATCAATTCCAGGGATAAGTTCACCGCCGATGTAACTTAAAAAGGCAAATCCAAGTCCTCCTGCGGCTCCTGCCCCTGGGACGGTGGAACAATCTCTCCCGAGGGTGTCAGAAGTAATCTTTGCAAAATTAGCCATTCCTGCGTCTAAATCTTCTTTCAGGCCGTCAGCGACACCTTTTTGGGGTCCATAAATATAAGTAGCGCCGTTTTCGCCGCAGAGCGGATTGTTCACGTCACAGGCAATTCGGAATTTACATTCGGAAAGAAGGGGATGCCGGTTTTGGACGTTAATAGAAACGACCTTTGCCAGAGCCTGACCGCCCTCCCCTGTGTCTGCTCCGTCTGTATCATAAAATTCGTATCCAAGCGCTTTTAGCATGCCGATGCCGCCGTCATTGGTAGCGCTCCCGCCGATGCCAATAATAAAATCGCGGCAGCCTCGTTCCATGGCATCCTTGATCATCTCGCCTACGCCGTATGTAGTAGCAAGAAGCGGATTCTTCTCTGTATCCGGAACAAGAGTGATTCCTGCAGCAGAAGCCATCTCTATAATGGCGGTGTTTTGGTCTTTCAGGAAACCGTAATAGCAGCAGACAGGTTCTCCCATGGGGCCTGTCACAGTAACATCTATCCGTTCTCCGCCCATGCCTTCCACAAGAGCGTCCACTGTTCCCTCTCCGCCGTCGGCCAGCGGCTTTACAATTATTTCAGCATCCGGCTTTGCTTTTAAGATCCCCTCCTTTGCAGCCATGCCTGCCTCGATGGAAGAAAGGCTCCCTTTCAGGGAATCAATTGCGATCACAACTTTCATAATAATCTCCATTCCGCCGCCTTTCAGTTGGCGGCACAAATAGTAATGAAAG